>JAEEGL010967115.1_pt1 | contig 17529 bp, 6 predicted proteins | sample 9134231 | NCBI WGS metagenome assembly JAEEGL01 (sample SAMN16246548, study PRJNA631951) | gut metagenome | biome: gut microbiome; feature: rumen; material: fiber-attached | host: Bos | place: Iran: Karaj | collected 2018-10 | reverse complement strand
GTGGCGCGAAAACCGCATGAAGGGCGATGCATTCCCCGGACATGCACAGAATGATCTCATCTTTTATGAGGTTCATCCCAAAGGCTTTACGGCGAAAGCGACAAAGACCATGAACGTCAGCAATCCCGGTACCTGGCGCGGGATCGGTGAAAATGCACAATACCTCGCCGATCTTGGCATTACGGCGGTTGAACTCATGCCCGTCGGTGAAAAGCCTGATGACGGCACTTACTGGGGCTACAATACCATTGCCTTCTTTGCCCCCGAACAACGTTTTGCCACAACTATCGATCAGGCCAAAACCAACGGCGTACACGATGAATTCAAGGAAATGGTCGATAAGCTCCACCAGGCCGGTATCGAGGTTATCCTCGACGTGGTTTACAACCACACCGGTGAAGGCGGTTTTTGGCGCAGCCGTATTCAGTCCAGCGGTTTCAATTACGGTGAATACAACAACTTCGATGACAGAACTGCCGCGACCATCTATTCCTGGCGCGGTCTGGACAACAAGGCTTATTATCATCTCATCAGTGATTCATCCGGCACCCCCAATCAGAATTACCTCGACGAAACCGGCGTCGGCAATCAGGTACGTACCAATAATAAGCCATTCCGCAGATTTATCATCGATAACCTGCGTTTCTGGGTCGAAGAAATGCACGTCGACGGCTTCCGTTTTGACCTCGCCTCCATCCTCGGTGTCGATGATGCCAAGGTTTCAACAGATGGCGATGCCTCTGCCGGCGATAACGCCTACTGGGCGAACAACATAATCAATACTGTCGTTCAGGATATCATTAATGATCAGGATATTTTGAATCCCTCAGAGCAGGAAAGCCTAAAAGTCTTACATAAATATAATACGCGGTTTATTGCCGAACCCTGGAGCCTTTCCCAATATGCCAACGGTCTTTTTCCCAAGGCGACCAACAAGGATAACTACGCCTGGTTCGAATGGAACGGCCGGTTCCGCGACATGATCCGTCCCTTTGTCAATGACGACAATTATCCGCTTTCTTCCACACAGTCACGGGCACCTTATTGGGATAATGACATTTCACTGGGCAACGTTCTGACCGGTTCGAGCAAGATGTTCCAGGAATTCGGCGATGAGCGCAAACCCTATCATTCGGTCAATTTCCTGACAGCACACGACGGATTCACGCTCTATGATCTCGTGACTTACTGGAACAAACAAAACGACTGCGGAAAACTCAATCCCATCTGCTGCGACAGTGCCTACAATGCGTTCTGTGATCGCACCAGCGGCGAGGATCACAATGCATCCCGCAACTGGTGTTACGAATCGGGATCCTACACAAATGATGAAGGTCAACAGGTCGACTGGACTTACGAAGGTTTTGAGCTGGGCAGTGACGGCAGATGCGAAAAGAATGAGATGGAATCGCTCAAGCGCCAGATGATCCGCAATTACTTTGCACTGCTGATGGTCAGCCACGGCAGTCCGATGATCCTCGGCGGCGATGAATACATGAGAACACAGTTCGGCAACAACAATGCGTATTCAGATTCTGCCGACAATGAATACAACTGGTTCCGATGGGGGGACTGGGTATCGTGGCCGGAAAATGTCCGTATGCATGATTTTGTGCGCGATTTGATTAAACTTCGCAAACAATTCAAAGAGCATCTTTCTCCGGCGGAATATGGGACGCCCGTACAATGGTGGTGGCCAAATGGCTGTCTGACGGATGGACGGGACAGCTGCTGGGATGGCCGGTCTGTCGCCATGTATTATCCGGCAACAGCGAGCACCAATGCCCTGTACGTGATCATTAATATGGAAGCGTACGATGCCAAAGAATTTACACTCCCGGAACAGGGGGACTGGCAGATCCTCATGGATACGCAAAAGTATTTTGAAGACAACGAACAGAAAAATATATGGATCAATGAGTCCAGACCGGTATCGGCAGTCTACGGAGCACAGCCGCGTACCATCGTGATTCTGACCAAACCCAGATAAATCCATCCGGCTGATTTCATAAAAAGGAACGCTTTTGTAATTCAGACAACATAACTCACCAGGAATGATAATGTATCTACAAACTCGACATATATTGGCATTGTTGACTCTCATGGCTGTTGTTTTTATGGCTTGGCTGAGTCCTCAAAATGCTCAGGCCGACGAAGATCGGTTTTCGGCAGGCGGTTATTTTCGTATTTCTGCGAGACCGGATTTTCAGGGTGGCTGGTCAAAACTCGGCCTTTGGAATATTTCGGGACGCCTCATGAACGAAACGCAGTGGGCCGCACTCGACATGCGCCTTCAGCTCATCAAACAGACGCCGGGAACCAACGAAGTGTGGACGAGTCTGCACGCAAAAATTGAAGGCGGAACGGCCCACGGCGCAGATCTCCTCAATGGTACTCTGGGAGATTTTTCCCTGACTCAGCTCTATGTCAAAGCCGGCAATGTTCTGATTCAGGATGTCGTATGGCAGGTGGGAACACTGGATTACTATTTTGGCGACCTCGGTCTGTACGACATGAAATTTGCGGAAATATTTTATGATACAGTTGGTATGTCGGCAACCTGGAATCATAAATATGCAGACCTACTGGTTGGTATCGGTGATTCCGGATATTTAAAACATTCCAACGGATATAGTCCCGTTCTGACGTTTGGTCTGGCAACTCGCATAAAACCGACGGATGGCTTTGAATTCGGTGTCGGCGCAGAACTTGGCTATGAGCCTTCTGTCGAAGGCAGTTCCAATGCTCCCCATCAGACGCGTTTTGACAGTGCGAGCGGTGTAACGTACGAATCGTATGTCCGCAAGGAAGTTCTGCAGGATTTCGTTGAAAAACTGAGCAATGAATCCCTGCTTGAAACACTGTATCCACGTCCTTCAGCCACCAGTGCCCTGAGCTACAAAATCGTCGGATATCTTGGATTCGGCAAACTGGGGGCATTGAAGTGGAATAATTTATTCTTCAATTTCCTCCGCCAGCATCCTGAACAATATTATTACGAAACATTCAACAACAATGAGAAGCGCATCTATATCAAAGACTGGACGGATGAACGCTACCAGTTCAATATCGGCGATGAAATGAATCTTGCAATCGTCGAAAATCGCTTTGATTTAACCTGGGCTGCATTGTTTGGATATCATTATGATAAGGATGACAAGATATCGGCGAGTGAACGCAATCGTATGATTTGGTCTATCGTTGCTCGCGGCCAGGTCTATATTACACCGACAGTTCATATTCTTGTCGAAACATCGTTTGCACAGGAAAAATCCCTGAACGGCAATTTGTGGCGCAAGAGCGCAGGTTCCATGTGGAACAATGACGGTGGTATCGCAAGTGCCCGGGGGCTTGAATACGGCGATTTGGATAAGCGCAATACCTGGCAGGGAAAGATCGGATTTGTGCTCAATCCCGGCGGAGCCGGAATATTTGCGCGTCCGTCCCTCAGACTTCTCTATGGTACGCAGTACAGCAATATGCACAATGCCTTTGTGAACTCCAATGTTGAAACACAAAGCCAGAGCAACGAGTTTTACGGTGCCGATTTCTCGTCCATTCCGGACAGACACTGGCATCACGTCATATCGATCGAAGCAGAAGCCTGGTTCTAACCATCACAAATTGACATATCATCCGGAAATATATTTCATCAAACAACCCACGGAATACAATGAAACATAAACTTTTTATCTGCCTGTTTATTTTTATGTCTGCTGTCGCTTCAATGATGATCGCAGGCTGTGTCTCCCAGACACCCGTTCCCCAGTATGCGGAAAATCTGACATTTGCTGTTGCCTATACGCACGATGACATGAGTTCTCTGTCATCGAGCGAGATTAAGGACAGTGTCACGGCTTCATTGAATTCAGTTCTGACAGAGCGCAATCTGAAAGTTCACCCGATTTCGTTTCATGCCATCGAACAGCAGCTTCTTGCTGTTCGTGATACGGATCGAAGAATTCAGGCATTGAGGGCTTCTGCTACCGGTGCGCAGTTAATTCTGTTCAGCGAAATTTCGACTGAATTCTATTCTCCGCTTTCGGGACGGTATCGCTGGGATGTCAATGTCAACCTGACCATTTATGATATGATTAACCGTCATACCTTAAATGATAAATTCACAGTTCCGGTAGCACTGATGTATTCTCACGAGGACGGGGATGACGCCATTGCGGCAGCCCAGATCGATATTCAGCGCCACATGGGAAGTCTGATCGATGCATTCATGAAAGGCCGTTCGGTACGTACAGATGCCGAGCTTCCTCCTGCGACAAGGGCTGCAGAACCCAAACCTGTGGTTCCTGCCCCGACTCCGGCACCCGAGCCGGTTGTTGCTACACCTGTTGAAGAGCCAAAACCAACCGCTGAAGAGCCGGATTCCTCGACAGAGCCTGCCCCTGTGAAGCAGGAAAGTGAAGGTGATTCAAAAACCGGTGAATCTGAAACACCAGCTGATATTTGGAGTAAATAATCATAATCATGTCCGAATTGCCGATGGTATCAGCTATATTAAGAAGATGCCAGAGACAATCAATGGAGCCTAAAATAATATGAAACACGTTCTCCTGGTTTTGCTGTTCCTTTTAATGATTGCCGGCAGCGCTGCTGCCATTTCCGGTTGTGCTTCGACCCAAACAGAATCACAGCCTGAAACGGCGGTTTCCGAGGTACCAGTCCAGCAATCAGCACCGTTGGTGGAAGAGCCAACGCCTGCCCCCACCCCCGTTGTGACAGATTCAGCGGGAACAACCGATAAAACAGAACAATCCAATGCACAAGCCCTTCCTCCTGAAGGCGCGGCTTCCGCAAAGGATGCAATCTATTTTATCATGGTCGATCGCTTCTATAATGCACAGGACAATACGGATGATGTCGATCTGTCGGATCCTGCCGGATGGCATGGCGGGGATTTGGAAGGTGTTCGTCTTAAACTGCCATGGCTTCAGTCACTTGGCATAACCAAATTGTGGCTGTCCCCAATATTTACCGCTGCAAGCGACAAGTTCTTTGACAATGGGGCATTCCATGGTTACTGGACGTACGATTTAAATAGTATTGACAAGCACTTCGGCACAGAAGAAGACCTGAAAAAGCTGGCTACAGATGCCAAACAATATGGCATCGAACTGATACTGGATTTTGTCGTCAATCATGTGGGATACGGAGCTCCGCTCGTTGAACAGAAACCACAATGGTTCCATCCGGCAGTCACCATCGAAGACTGGAACGATCCGACTCAGCTGACAGAACGACAGGTTCATGGATTGCCGGATTTGGATCAGTCCAATCCCGAAGTTTATGCATACATTATGAATGCTGCCTGGAAATGGATTACCATGCCGAATATTGCAGGATTCAGACTGGATGCCGTCAAACATGTCGATCTTAAATTCTGGGCCAATTTCAACCAGCAGCTTAAATCCGGTAAAAAAGATATCATGCTGATTGGTGAGTATTTTGATGGCAACCCCAAAAAAGTCGATGATATCCAGAAATCCGGAATGTTCACGCAAATGTTTGATTTTCCTCTAACTTTTGCACTTCGGGATGTTTTTTGCGAGAACAGGTCTCTGGCGAATCTTGCCAGCATTGTGACGAATGATCGTCAATATACCAGCGCCAACGATATGGTGACGTTCCTCGATAATCATGATATGCCGCGTTTTATCAGCCTGTGTCATGGCAATACCAATGCCATGGAACGGGCCCTGCGAGTGCTGTTCGCCTGGCGCGGTATTCCCAGCATTTATTATGGAACAGAAACCCCAATGGCAGGTCTCAAGGAGCCGGATAACCGTGCAGATATGGACTTTGAACGTGCTGAATTTTATCCACTGATTCAAAGTGCCCTTCGTTTGAGAGCGCAGAATCCCGTATTTGCCAAGGGCGCTACGAGAACGCTCGTATATCAGCCTGGATTGGTTGTGTTTGCAAGAGAATATAAAGAACAACAGGCTTTGCTCGTGATTACGCAGGAAGGAGCCACCCAGCATTTTAAACTGCCGCCCGGCACATGGCACGACGCCGAAACAAATCGTCTGTTGTCCAACATCGTGACCGTTAAACCGAACTCGGTTCAGATTCTTATTCAGAATAATGCGCCCAAATCCATTATTGATCAGAGCATGAAAACGATCACATTCCATGTTCCGAATGATGGTGCAACGTATGCCATTGTTGGATCCGCACCAGAGCTGGGACAATGGGATCCTGCCAATGCCCCTAAAACGAATTCAGAGCTGTCCATTGAGTTGCCAGCCCAGACAGTCATCACATACAAACCGATCAAAATCGATGCTAATGGAGGAATTACCTGGGCTGATGGTGATAATCGGGAGCTTTTTACAAACACAACAACATCTGTCGATGTAAAGTGGTAAGTCGAGGTGATGTATGCGAAGAGTATTGTTATTTTATAGCGTCATTGCAGTCGGGTGTTTGGGATGTACACTTGAAGATGTCGTCGAACATGGAGCCAAGTGTCCTGCAGATAATCCATCAGCACAATTATCCTATATAAAAATAGGAAATACGATTTGTAAGCGCGACGTTGCCGAGGATGAGAGTGCCGAGGCCAAATGCTTCCAGCAGGAAATTCAGGAAGCATTTAAGAATAATGTCTGTCCGGCCAAACAAAAGGATTGTCTGGTGGATGCACAAGGACAATTTTTTTGCGAAGGTGACTGCAGTTCTGGTTTGATTCGATGCGGAAGTACATGTATCGATCCCATGAACAGCAATGATTACTGTGGTGCATCCCTGCAGGGCAATTGTACATCTGATGATCCGGAAGACCTCAATTACAAGGGTGAAATCTGCGATTCAGGAAATGTCTGCAGTATGGGACACTGCAAGCCGGTATTGGATACCATATGCGTAGGAACGCAGGTGAAATGCGGAGAGCAATGCCGCGATCCAATGACGGACAATATGTACTGCGGTGCGAAAGGTACTGTACTTACCTGTGAAAGCGAAGGTACCAAATGTTCGGAAACGCAGGTGTGTTTTGAAGGCGAATGCATCCAGAATGATTGTTCCGGTGATACACCAAACCTGTGCGTCGTCGAGGGGCAGAAGACCTGCCAGAACATTAACGGCAGTGACAGTTTTCATTGCGGCGCATGCGGATATAAGTGTTCCGAACATGCAATTCCCAACGCCTCCTCATCGGTTTGCGCAGCAGGGGTTTGCCAGTATGAATGCAATGCAGGATATATTAATGTAAGTTCTGAACATTCCGCATCCGAAATCAAATGTATCGATCCGCTGAGCGACAAGGATCATTGCGGCGCATCGGGACCGGATGCCCCCGGAGAGGCATGTGCGGAGGGACAGGTTTGTATTGAGGGCAGCTGCATGCAGAACAACTGTTCAGGCGATACACCAGATCTCTGCATGGTGGATGGTTCAACAGCCTGCCTGAATCTTCATTCAGACGATGTCATGCACTGCGGCGCATGTAACTATAATTGTTCCGAACATGCGACTCAGAATGCGACATCTCAGTCCTGTGAAGAAGGCGTGTGTATATATGTCTGCGCAACCGGCTTTGTAAATGTCAGTACGGAATCTTCAGTCGGATCCATTAAATGTGTTGATCCGATGACCGACAATACCTATTGCGGTGCTGCAGATTCCGAGAATCTTGGCGAAATCTGCAAAGGCGGTACGGTTTGCGTCGGCGGCAGCTGCGTTCAGAATACCTGCAGCGGCGATACGCCAAACCTCTGCGTCGTTCATGGTGCCAACGTATGTAAAAATACAAACAGCGATGATGCCGATCACTGCGGCGCATGTAACTATAAATGCTCCGAACATGCGATTCCCAATGCAAACTCCGAGAGCTGCTCCGATGGAGCCTGCATATATACCTGCGCAACCGGTTTTGTAAATGTCAGCGCCGGTACATCGGCCAATACCATCAAGTGCATCGATCCGATGACGGACAACAATTACTGCGGTGCATCGGATGCCACAACCCCCGGAACCGTATGTACCGGCGGTACCGTCTGTGTCGAAGGTCAGTGTCTTCAGAATGACTGCGCCGAAAATGCAGAAGCACCCAACCTTTGCGTCATCGACGGTCAGAACAGCTGCAAGAATATCAAGAGCAATGATGCAGACCATTGCGGTGCATGCAACTATAAATGTTCCGATCACCCGATTCCCAATGCCAATTCCACAAGCTGTTCCGGCGGTGCCTGCGTCTATGAATGTGCTGCAGGATTTGTGAATGTCAGTACGGGAACGACGACCAATACCATCAGATGCATCGATCCCAAGACGGACAACAAGTTCTGCGGTGCAGAAAGCAATTCCAAGCAGGGAACGATGTGTACCGGCGGTAAGGTTTGTGTCGAAGGTTCCTGCGTCACCAACAGCTGTACCGGCGATACGCCGAATCTCTGTGTCGTCAACGGCAGAAATGAATGCAAAAACATCAACAGCAATGATTCGGATCATTGCGGTGCATGCAATTACAAATGTTCAGAACATGCAATTCAGAATGCGACCTCAGAAACATGTTCTGGCGGCAGCTGCCAGTATATTTGTTCAACTGGTTTCGTAAATGTCAGTACCGGTTCGACAGCCAATACCATCAAATGCATCGATCCCAAAACCGATAATACTTACTGCGGCGCAACCAGTTCCACCAACAAGGGAACAACGTGTACGGGCGGTACCGTATGTGTCGAAGGCGCATGCGTCACCAACAGCTGCAGCGGCGATACCCCGAATCTCTGTGTCATCAACGGCAATAATGAATGCAAAAATATCAACAGCAATGACTCGGATCATTGCGGTGCATGCAATTACAAATGTTCAGAACATGCCATTCCCAATGCCACATCCAGCTCGTGTGTCGGAGGTGCATGCCAGTATACCTGTAGTGCGGGTTATGTAAATGTAAGTACAGGATCTACAGCAAACACCATCAAATGCATCGATCCCAAAACCGATAACAATTACTGCGGTGCAAGCAGCAGCAGTACGGGAACACCATGTACGGGAGGAAAGGTTTGTGTGGACAGCACCTGTATGACGAACAGCTGCTCCGGCGATAAACCGAATCTCTGCGTCATCAACGGCAAGAATGACTGCAAAAACGTCAAAGCCAATGACACTGAACATTGCGGTACCTGCAATTACAGATGTTCAGAACACGCAATCCAGAATGCGACATCCAGCACATGTTCCGGTGGCAACTGCCAGTACACATGCAGCACTGGCTATGTAAATGTCAGTTCGGGCTCGACCGCCAATACCATCAAATGTATCGATCCCAGAACCGATAATACTTACTGCGGTGCAACAAGTGCTTCCTCCCAGGGAGCATCCTGTACCGGCGGCAGGGTCTGTGTAAACGGTCAGTGTGTTCAAAACGAATGCTCAGGCGGCGACACGCTTTGTCAGATCAACGGAACCAATACCTGCATCGACATCAGGGGGACAAAAACCGATCATTGCGGTGCCTGTAATTATAACTGCAAGGATCATCCCATTCAGAATGCGACGTCCGATTCCTGTTCCGCTGGTGAATGTATCTATAAATGCAATTCCGGATATGTGAATGTCGGTTCCGCATCTACTGCCAACAAAATCAAATGTATCGATCCTAAAACCGATAATAACTATTGTGGCGCAACCAATTCATCCGAAGGAAAACCCTGCACAGGCGGCACTGTGTGTGTAAGTGGTGAATGCGTGCCAAACAGCTGCTCAGGCTCTACCCCGAATCTCTGCGTCGTCAGTGGCAAAAATGTTTGCAAAAATGTCAGTGGCAGCGACGCAGACCATTGCGGTGCATGCAACTACAAGTGTTCAGAACATGATATTCCAAACGCAACATCAAATTCATGTTCATCCGGAAGTTGCCAGTATACATGCAGCTCGGGCTATGTGAATGTTGGTTCGGGTAAAACGTCACAAACCATCAAATGTATCGATCCCAAATCAAACAACAGTTATTGTGGAGCAACCAGTTCCACCAACGTGGGAACAGCTTGCAGCAGCGGCACGGTCTGCGTAAATGGCGCATGCGCCACAAACAGCTGCTCGGGCACTATGCCGGATCTCTGCGTCGTCAATGGTCAGAATGTATGCAAAAATGTCAAAGGCAAAGACGCGGCTCACTGCGGCGCGTGCAATTACAAATGTTCAGAACATGTACCTGCAAATGCCAAGATTAAAGGTTCTGGCTCCGGGACATGTCTCACAGGAAAATGCCAGTATGAGTGCCTAGCCGGCTATATCAACAAAACTAACGGCACTACGGCTGATACAATTCTCTGCGTAAAAGATGAGGTCACATGCCCATCAAACCAGAAGAATTGCAATGGCTATTGTTTGACAACAAGCCTTCTGTCTTCAACCTTCCATGTCACAGTAAGCAGCAGTTCCTGTACATGCACATCCGGTTATATTAATAGCAATGACGACTGGAGTGATGGATGCGAGAGCACAGCCCCTAAATGCGACACTGGACTAATTGACTGCAATAACGATGGTTCGAATTGTTGCATTTGTGAAGCAGGTTGTTCGGGAGAAATCTGTGACCTCCTGGCTTGTGGTGTACACCCAACCACTTGTCCAAAAACAAAATATACCTGCCTAACCAAACTTGGGGATACATTTTGCTGTGCATGCAAAGCACAATGCGATCCTATGAAAGGCTGCGATTCATCGATTTTATGTTATTAGTATTCAATCTGATGATACTAAAAAAGGCTCCGATAATTCGGAGCCTTTTTTATATCCAACGGACTTTTCGCGAACACAAAACACCTCGCCGGGCGTGGCCATCGTTTGCTCATTGCATAGTTCGCTGACCAAATTGCGGCACCGCGTATGCCTTTGGCATAGCGGTGCCTGTGAGCCGTAGGTCAGGGACTGACCAAGGCGAACCCCCCCAAAAAAATCGTACTTCAAAGTGAAACATTTTCATTTGGATGGCATCACTATGATGAAGGAATGGGCCTTCCTCATCGAGGTACGTATGTATTCATCAGGTTTTGTCTAACGGTAAGCCCCCGACATAATGCGCAGATGACCGAGGGGCGGTTTGCGGCGTCGAAGTTTCGGACGCGGGCTTTGATGCCGAAGTGCTGTGCATGCCAGGCACATCGGGATGCTTTTTTTACGGCGTTTGACGCCGGAAAGGGGGCAGTGTGCAAATTCGCTGGAAGTTTTGGGTTAGGACGGCGAGTCGGCGGGTGGGAAGGGACCGTGAGCTAACACCCAGTGTTAGCTATATTATTGGTTAAAATCTACATATACCACATGTAGGTTATCGCGCGCGCTGAAAGGGGATGTCTTGAGTACAGGTTGTGAGCCGGGAGTGAAAAAAGAAACGTGGTATCGGCATGGCTGGCAGTAAAAAGACGGTTGAGAACTGATTGTGGCCGGGAGAGAAAAAAGAAACATGGTATCGGCATGGCTGGCAGCAAAAGACGGTTGAGTACAGGTTGTGAGCCGGGAGTGAAAAAAGAAACATGGTATCGGCATGGTTGGTCAGGCGTACGACAAGCGTTTTCCGGCAATGAATATGATTATGTCTTATGTGGATATGGAATGAGTCTGGAGATGTGAATGGGGGCTCAATGTTCAGAGCAATGGCAGACGCTATTGCATCTCCATACCGGTTAAATATGGCTTAAAATTTTTAAAATAAAACTTTGTTTTGGGGCAATAACTGATAGAATAATACAGGTTTTATACAAAGGAGGTAGTTATGGTATCTGCAAGATTATCCGCTAAGCGAGCGAGTACAGCAAAAAAGAAAAGCACACCCAAAAATGCAAAAAGGCGCAATCCAGTCACGACATCTGTGGTCAAGCAGGATGATCCGATTGGAACAGCGACAGTTACATGCAGTTCACTCAATGTGCGCAAAGGTCCGGGAACCAGTTTCGAACGTATCGGTGGTCTGACCAACGGCAAGAGTATTCAGGTATATGCCGATGAGGGAGACTGGCTCAAAATCGGTTATGGTTCGGGTTTTGGCTATGTTGCCCAAAAGTACACCTCATATCAGGATGCGCAGCCGCCTGTCGTGCAGGATCCCGGAAATCAGAACGAGGGCAAGGAAGAGGACAAAAAACGTACGGGTGTCGTCGTCGGTATTTCTTCGTACCTGAATGTTCGCAGCGGTCCGGGGACTGGCCACGAGAGCATTGGTCAGCTGCATAACGGCGATAATGTCGTGATTCTCGGTGAAGAAAACGGATGGTATAAGATCGAGTACAATGGTGGTGTCGGCTATGTTTCGGGACAATATGTGAACGAAACGACAGGCGGCAACACGAATCCCGGCAATCAGCAGGGAGAGAACGGCGGCGGCGGTGGTATCAATCCATCCAAAGGTACGATCGATTACAAACAATTCGATTCTCGCTGGGGAAGCAAACTCTATACGAGTACAGGCAACAAATCTCAGACGTATGCCAACAGTGCGTGCGGACCGACGGCTTCAGCCGATGTCATCTGGGCGCTCAAGGACAGTTCCGTAACGCCGGTCACTATCGGCGAAATGGCGGTGGCCAAGGGATACAGAACGAAAGACAACGGTACTGCCTGGGGATTGTTCCCATATCTCGGCAAACACTATGGGCTGAGCTGCACCGAAACGTCGAGCATGGATACGCTTAAAAACAAACTCGCCAACGGGGCACTCGCCGTTTGCTCCATGGGACCGGGTTATTGGACGTCGGGCGGTCACTTCATCTGTGTCTGGAAGTACGATGGATCGACCGTGTATGCGAACGATCCGGGCAGCAACAACAGAAAGTCACAGAATGGCAAGGATTTCAAATCACAGATGAAAAATATGTGGATATATCAGTAATCTGTGAATCATTTAGCCGTATGGGATGTCTCATACGGCTATTTTTTTGTGTGTTTTATCTGATTTCATTCACGGCGTTTAAAGAGGATATATAATATCCGGGAGAAGATATGAAACGATTGATGGTGTTCGTTGTCATGGCGGCATTTTGTCTTGCCGGATGTGCAGATGGTGTCGTTTCTTCTGAAGAAGTTCAGCAGGAACCTGGTCCGGAGCAGAACGGTTCCAATCCGGAGCAGAACGGCTCCAATCCGGATGGAAAACACGGTTGTTCGGGAACGCTCTGCGGCAAGGCCTGCGTCAATCTGTTGAGTGATTCCAATCATTGCGGCGATTGTGATGTTCAATGTGATGAGAGTGAATATTGCGATAACGGCAGCTGCGTTTCTGCATGCGCAGGGACGATGTGCGACGGCAAATGCGTCAATGTGCGAAATGATGACAATCACTGCGGTCAGTGCAATCATAAATGCGAAAACGATACGCACTGCGAACTGGGGAATTGTGTATTGCCCTGTGAAGAACCGCTTACGCTGTGTGATGATGGCGTATGTGCAAACCTGAAGTCTGCTTCAAATCACTGCGGCACTTGTTCCACGAAGTGTGAAAACGGACAGGTTTGCGAAAATGGTGAATGTGTCGGAAAGTGTTCCGGGGTCATGTGCGATAATGAGTGCGTGAATACAGCTTCAGATCCGAATCATTGCGGCGATTGTCAGACAGCATGCGGGGATGGTTTGATTTGCAGGGAAGGTCAGTGCGTTTGTGCATCCACGGAACTGAGTGCCTGTGATGGCGCATGTCTGAACCTGAAGACGGATTCTGAACATTGTGGCGACTGCAATACGAAATGTGGCGATAACCAGTTTTGCAATGACGGAAAATGTGTCTGTATCGATGGATTGGATTCCTGTGACGGAGCATGTGTCGATTTTAAGACGGATTCCAATCATTGCGGCAATTGTACGACGAAATGCCCCGATGGACAGTATTGCAGCAACGGTCAGTGTTCTTCGGGATGCAATGGTGAGGTATGCGACGGTGAATGCGTCGATATTACCAATGATCCCAAGCATTGCGGCGGATGTCCGTATGCATGCGGAGCCGGTCAGTATTGCAAAAACATGGATTGCGCCTGTACCAATACGGCATTGACGAAGTGTTCCGGAGTCTGCGTCGATCTTCAAACGGACAAGGACAATTGCGGTGCCTGCGGCAACAAATGTCCGGATGGAAGCAATTGCAGCGGCGGCAGCTGTAATATGAACTGCAGTGGGACGGTGTGTGGATCCGCCTGTGTTGATATCAAGACCGATTCAAAACATTGCGGCGGATGCGATAAAGCATGCGGGGCTGGTCAGTTTTGCAGCAATGGAACCTGCAAATGCAGCAATAACCTCTGGGCATGCGGCAACGACTGCGTGGATATCCAAACCAGCAACGAGCACTGCGGCGGATGTGGCTACAAATGCAATAATTCCCAGACATGCGTAAATATGAACTGCAAGTCCAATTCTGTCGGGGAAGGCGGCGGAAGCGGTCCGGGACAGGCCGTCATTGATTATGCAAAGCAGTGGCTTTATTCTTCGACCAATACGTGCACTCATGATTTTTGCGGAACGTTCCCGAATCTGACCGACATTACGGTGTATGCTGATTACAATTGCGGCTATGACTGCAACTGCGCCAATTTCGTAACTGCCTGCCTGGTCAACACCGGCCAGATGGCAAAGCACTTCATTGCGGTCGCTGATATCAGGAGTTACTGCCGTTCCGGACAGGAAGGATATCGCGAAATCGATCCCCATAATGCACAGGCCGGAGATATCTGGTACACAGCCGATGGCCAGGGGAGCCACACGGAACTCGTCGTGCGCGTCGAAGGCAATCAGCTGCTGCTCATTGGTTCCAATAACTTCAGTTCGGGCGATAATCCAAGCTGCAAAAGACAGGGATGCTCGAGTAATTCCTCGTCGTACCAGGGTGTTTCGTATGCCTATAAACCCATCGGTACCGGGATCGTGTGTTCCAAACGATAAGTGCTTTTTAAGTTGGGAGAGGCGCTATTTGCAAGCAAATACGCGCCTTTTTCTGCGTCTGGAAGGGGGATGCCCCCTGCGGCGCTATTCGCTGCGCAAATACGCGCCTACCCCCTTGCTCACGGCATAAAATGAACAAAGCCCCCGAAATTCGGGGGCTTTGTTGTCTGGCAACAGCGGCAACCGACCGAACGCCGATTGCCAGAAGTGCATAAATTATTCTGATACAACGCATTCGCCGCTGACAGGTGAGCAGACTGCAGGGGATTTGCATTCCTTACCCAGGACAGCTTGCCATGAAGTGCCGCCCTTGCACTGCTGAACTGCATTATTGACGCAACGATAGTCATTGGGAATGCAGATGGAATTGTAATTGACACATGTTTTGAGCGTCGGATCACAGAATTGAGATTTTCCGCAAGACTTGGATTCACTCCATTTGCCTTCTTTACAAGTAATCAAACCTTTGGAATCACACCAGATTTGACCGTCGACGCACTCTGTTTGTTTGCCGTTAACGCATGTTCCTGTGGCCGGATTACAAGCGTCTTTGCAGGACTTGTCAGCAGACTTCCAGGTATTGCCGTTCACAGAGTCCACATTGCAGCTATAAGGCATTTTGCCGTCGCATCGGAAGGTTCCCTTGGCGCACTCATCAATGGGCGGAACACAGCGGCCAACCTCTGCAACACAGTTTGTTTTGGAGCAATCGGCAATCTTTTTCCATTGAAGATTACCATCTTTGACGCACTCAAGGAGCGTTTTTCCATCACAGGCATAGCTGCCCTCTTTGCATTGATCTGCATTTTGCTCTGCGCCACCTTCAATAATCGGCGAAAGCACTGATTTGTTGGAAATATAGTGAACGACACCGGTAAATGACATGGGGAGTGTAATTCCCTGCATGCTTGGCAGAACCGACAGATAACCGTCGATGTAGCCTTTTCCAGACGGATCCTTGACTTCGTAGCCCTTGGGGGCCGTGATGGCTTTTCCGATACTGACTTTGTCGACCGTAACGAGGCTGCCGTTGTAGTCGCCGTTGGGGGTCGTACCGATCTTGCTGAAATCGACGACCGTTGGCTTGACTGAAATATCGACATTTGACACTTCGACCTTAACCTGGCACTGAACCGGAATCAATGAGTAATGGCCCAGCATAATCTGGCAATCTGTATGACCGATACCAGTGCCGCTCACTTTGTAGGCACTCCCGACAGCGATCTTCAATTTGTCCTTGGGACAATTTTCAACATCATAATCGACCAGAATGCCGGAGTGTGCGTTCGTTGAATCGGATGTATCCTGAATGAAGAAGCCCTTCTTGTCGGCACGAATGCCGGTGATGATGCCGGTAATATTATAGTCATGGGCTGCCATGGCTGATGTGCCACCACATTTTTCTGCGACGAGGCGTTTGTAGTCGTTGTTGATGTCGACGATCTTGGTGTAGGGCAGGCAGGCATATTTGCCCTTGAGGTTGCCGCTGGTATCCTCACCACACATGGCAGTGCAGAGCGTGCCTTCATCAAATGCGCCATTTTTGCAGGTGTACAGGGTCTTATCGACGCATTTGGTTTCACCATTTTTGCATTTGGGTGCATCGAGGCATGCGAATGTATTGGGATTCTTGGGATCTTCGCCGCAGATCTGATCGCCGCATGATTGGGTGATTTCCTTCTCGCCTTTTTTGCAGATAATCAGATTGTTCTTATCATCACATTTTGTATAGTCTTCCTTGCAGACTTCCGTGATGATGATGCATGCATAGGTGCCCGGCTTTTCGGGATTTTCGGCACATGTCTTTTTGCCGCAGCCAGTGCTCACTTCCTTGCCATCTGTGCAGGTAACCAGCGTGTTGTCTTTCTCACACCTGGTTGCTCCTTCCGTACATCCGGGAATCAGTTTGTCGACACATGCATAAGAGCCCGGTTTCTTGGGATCTTCTTCACAAGCCTGGTTCTTATTGCAGTACGTCGTCGCGGGTTTCTCACCTTTAATGCAAGTGATCAGCGTGATATTGTCGTCGCACTTCGTATAGTCTTTTTCGCAGGTCTTGCCCTGTGTATCCAGACATGCATAGGTTCCCGGTTTCTTGGGATTCTCGCCGCAGGTCAGCGTGTCACCGCAGGGTTTGCTCAAGGGTTTCTGGCCTTTAATACAGGTCACCAGATTGTTCTTATCGCACGAAGTTCCATCGGCATCGCAGAGTTTTTCCTGTGTTTTGTCGTTGCATGCGAACGCACCTTCAACCTTGGGATCCGGGCCGCAGATCTTATCATCGCCGCATGCTTTGCTTACGGGAGCTTTGCCTTTGACGCAGGTGACCAGATTATTCTCATCGCACGAAGTTCCGTCGGCTTCGCAAAGTTTTTCCGGTGCTTTGTCGAAGCATGCGAACGTGCCCTTGTGGTCGGGATCCTCACCGCAGACCTTGTCGCCGCAGGCAGCTGTCGCGGGTTTCTGGCCCTTCACACAGGTAATGAGGTTATTGTTGCTGTCGCATTCTGTTTTGTCTTCGGCGCAATCTTCGATCTGCGCATTATCGATGCATGCAAACGCGCCTTCCTTATCGGGATCCGCTCCGCAGGTCTTGTCGTTGCCGCAGAAGGTGCTTTTCGCTGTGCCGCCTTCGCAGGTAAG
>JAEEGL012082602.1_pt1 | contig 17530 bp, 17 predicted proteins | sample 9134231 | NCBI WGS metagenome assembly JAEEGL01 (sample SAMN16246548, study PRJNA631951) | gut metagenome | biome: gut microbiome; feature: rumen; material: fiber-attached | host: Bos | place: Iran: Karaj | collected 2018-10 | reverse complement strand
TGGTTTCTACACCGCCCTGCATAGTGGGGATTGCATAGCTCTGGCCTTGTAAGCCTACGCCTTGTCCCATGACGGCTCCAAACTTGCGGTAAGCAGCATAAGCCGCTCCACCGCCATGCATACCTCTCAGGTTGCTGCCGAAGACGAATATCTCGCCTGGCTGGAGTTCAGAAATGAACTCGGGTGTTGTACGTTTCTGTGACATAGGACAAGATAAGTTGTTGTTTTGATGCAAAATTACAAAATAAATGATAATTCTGTATATGTGTATCAGGAATTTCATTACTTTTGCAGAAAGGAAAGATTGCGAATGTTGAGTTTGCGACCATATTATATCTTTGCCATCGAAATGGGATTGCCTAGTTAATTTTTGTAAGTTATGACACAACAGGAGGAATATAAACATATTGCAGAATGGCTTGCGTATCAACGAAGGGAGAATGCTGGATTTTTTGACGTGTTTTTCTATGATAAGGAGGATATTGACGACTCCTTTGTACAAGAGAGCTTGTCATGGCTGGCAAATTTCTTTAAGATGCCTCTGCCAGATGTACTATCTCAGACAGAAAGATTGGCCCAGATAATAATCGGCAATTATTCAAAAGATGAGGCCCCCCTAATCTGTTATAGTTGGAATATGCTTCAAGAGAAAGGTATAAACAACAAATCAGCCTTCCTTTTGATTCTGACACATGAATTATCTCATTATTACTTCTATAATTGGGTATTTCATCATTGTAATAATAGACTATGGGTTAAGGAGTTGGCTTGTGACTATATGGCAGGTGCAGTCTCTGCACTAAAGGGGATCGCTGGAGGAAAATACAAGTATGTGATATCACAAACGGAAGCGACAATAACCCATCCCTATGGTGACATACGCAAGAAGTGTGTTGAGGAAGCTCAGGCATTTGTTGGCAGGATTGACAAGAACTGGACAGTCACGGAGTGTGAGAAGGGTTTTAATCTGTTTATGATGCAACACAACAAAGAGGTTAATCAATATCTCAGGGAACATTATAATGAGATTATTCAGAAGAGGAGCCTCGACAGAATAGAGAAAAGAGAATACACAATTGAAGACATTATGCGTCTTCCAGATACAAACCTTATTAAACAAAAACTATTGGAGTATGGAAAATATTAAGGCAATCAATAATCATGGTATCATTGTAAGTGTTGACTACTATGAAGAGTTACAAGATTACTCCATTATATATATAATAGGTGGATCAGACTTTGCAGATATGGTCCGTGCTGCTTTGGATTCATTTGACAAAGACGTATGTTTGTTTGACTATCATGTGCAGTTGGTGGATGAATTACCAGATTGTTCATACGAGCAGGCAATAGCCTTACCTCTATATGAACTCAACCGTTCTGAGCCCAGAATGTTAGTAATCCCTGTTGATGGGACGATGATTAATGCTGACGTAGCAACCCTCATCCATGAAGCCGAGGAACTCGCTTTTGAGGCATTGCAGACGGGATTTGAGAATGCGACTGTCACCAATCCGGAGTTATTAAAGAATCTGTTGACGGGTGCAGAGGCAGAGAAGAGTAAATGGGATTTTTCTAAATGGGATTGCCCTCCCGGTGTTTCATTCAACATGTTGCCCGACTTTGCCGATGCGGAAAAAGTTGGCGCTGCAGGTGAAACATTGGCAAAGAGAATAGACAAATTTTTAGGAGGAAAATCAAAAGGTGACTGGATTGAGAATTTTGCAGAAGTCTGCAAACGGAACAAATTATCTCCATCTTATCAGTCACAAGCGCTTATAAAAGATGTATTGAATAACTTGTTTGATAGAACCTCTGCAAATGCTATACACTATCTCTTAGAAAAAATAACAAAGGAAGAAGAGTATGAAAATTTTGCACATAACTTTCTCGATGCCTATGCTATAGCTGATAGTACGTGTGTTAACTTGATTGTTAAACGAATCAAGGATCCCCAACAAGTCGGTGGTAACAATGGTTGGATTCAAATCTTCACGCAAAAGGGGAATAAAGAAAGACAAAGTCTTCATTTTGGACATAAACCTACATTTATTATCTACTTAATGTATTTAATAGACAAGTATAATAGAAAAGATGATGCATTATCCCTCAATTTGTTGAAAAATAAGACCATTTTCAACAATCTTTACCATTCTGTCTACTCATATTCTTCAAAAAACGCAGACGATGAATTTGAAAAACTGATAAGAAGAAATGTGGATGGCACATTTAGGCAAGGTCGTCTGCCTGAGTGCATGACAGATTTGAGAAAATCATTAGCAAATGCCCTTAAGAAATACGACGAGAACTATCTGCCATATACATTGTCATCCAGAACCCATCTCGCAATTCCAGCAAATAAGATAATTTTCGAAGGAGATGCTGTTGAGTTAACGAAATTGACTTTTGTGTAATTTTTGGCAATACAAAAAGCTAATACCTTTGTCAGAATAATATTAGTTTTGCAGGCGAGAAGATATCCTTGGCGGTTCTTCTCGCCTAAAACATTATTGTATCATTAAAACTTTACAGCAATGGACGAAGTTACAAAGAAAGTTTGCAAAATCCTTAAGAAAGAGGGACTAATGCCCAAGATGTGTGAGAGTGGACTTAATTTCAAGTATCAGATGCTTCATTATGCATATAGAAGAGACGAGGATGACGACCATTATATCACATTTGTTATTCCTGGCATTTTTGATGTGGAAAAGGAAAAAATTGTGGAGGCATTCTGTGCTATTAATACGGTCAATGTATCTATTAAATATGTTAAGGCCGTAGTTTATGATTCAGAGGTATGGCTTTCATTCGAACATTTTTATGATGTATCTACCAATTTGGAAGATTTGGTAAGGACTGCAATTACTGCACTTTATGCAGCTTACCATAAATTTGCCAGCTTGTTAGTGGAAGATGAGGTAGAATGTCCACATGGTGAAGAATATTTTGCATTCCCTGCAGATACAATGGCATGTTAATACCCAATGTCGCTTTTGTTATATATCAACTTTTCTGTAGAGAAGTTGACAAAACAGAATTATCTGATATTCGTACTCGATTTCATAGGATATTGAAGCGAAAAGAGACGCAAAGTGGTGCGTTTTTGAGTCTTGGAATATAAAATGCATATAATTTGGACGATTTTATTGATGAAATACGATTCCTTTCAATTATTTTTGTAATTTTATCCCAATTTAATACCTTTTCCACGGATTCGATTAAAGATATGATAGAATTTACGTATATAGCACGCCCCCTTATTGGAGCAATCATTGGCTACATAACCAATGATATTGCTATACGCATGTTATTCAGACCTCACCAAGCAAAATACATTTTTGGTGTAAAGATACCATTTACTCCTGGCATCATTCCAAAAGAGAAAGGACGTATTGCTGAGGCGATCGGCAGTTCTATCAGTACAAATCTGATGAATCAGGAGGTTTTGGAGAAGAATCTTCTTTCTGATGATATGTTAGATAAATTGAGAAATGCCATTGATGATTTCTTCAAAACACAAAAAAGCAATCCTGAAACCCTATATCAATTCATCTCACATTATCTCTCCGAAGAAGAAATAGATGCTGCTTCAAAAAGCGTAAATTGTGAACTTACGACACTAATTTATCACAAGTTGTCAGATTCCTCACTTGGAACAAAAATAGCACATATTGCCGTTAGTCATGTGATGAACAAAATGCAGAACTTTGGTAGCACAATTGTAGATACATTGAAAGAAGGTGGCATTGGTTCTGGTGGTGGTATTGGTAAAATGATTAGTCGTGGGTTTGAGAGCCTTTTCGGCAAACAAGCTAAAAATACTGCATCAGAGATTATTTCAGCATTAGCAGAACCAGTTGAACAAGCTCTTGGTAAGAACATTAACGAAATGTTGCAAAACAACTCGCAAGAGATTGTTGGGAATCTTATAGGCAATGAATTTGACAATCTTATGGATTGTCCGATGTCAACCTTACTCTCTAATAAGGACGAACAGATAGAGCAAGCAAAGAATTCGATCTTGGGACTTTATCGTACAATTATCAAAGATCATCTTCCAAAGATTCTGGAAACTATCAACATAAGCAGAATGATAGAAATCCGCATCAATGAGATGAATATGAATGAGACTGAGAAAATAATATTTCAAGTAATGGATAAGGAGCTCAAAGCCATCGTGTGGTTGGGTGCATTATTGGGAATGATTATGGGGACAATTAATTTAATTATATAAGACTTTAGAACATCGCATGGTATTGGTCTTAACGGTTTAGATAATAATAATTTTTCAACAATTAATTTAAAAGCAATTGATTATGCCAACAATTAATCAGCAAATTGATAAGATACTCAATATGCGACTTGGCCGTGATGAGTATAAAGGTAAGGGACATCTGCAAGCAGTTGAAGCTAAAATCAATGCATTAGAAACGATACGTGATAGTATTATTGGATTGTATTCGTGCACGGCTAATGTTAATGACCAGATATCAAAGAAATCTGGAGATTTCTACAAAGCGTTATTTACAGATGCTGAAGCGATGAATGCTTATAACCAAATTGATTGTGTATCAGCATTGACCACGATTAATGAGGCTCTTATCAAGCTTCAAAATCTAAAAAGCAGATTTGAACGTGAGGCTGTCCGCATTGCTTTTGTTGGTTATGAACGGCAAGGTAAAAGCACGTTTTTACAGTCCATGACAGGCTTACCTAATGAAGTGATTCCTGCGTATGATGGTACAAGTTGTACTGGTGCAGTTTCGGTGATTCATAATGAGCAAACGAATACTCCTTTCAGAGCAGAGATCGTTTTTTACACATTGCAGGAGTTCATTGACAATGTTAAAGCAAAGTTGAAACTGTTGATTCCCGATAAGAGTTTCGTTCTCAATAGCCTCGATGATTTATCGCTGCTAGACCTTTCAGATTATAAGGGTAGTGACAGGACAGAAATAGAGAAACTTATAAAAAAAGGCATAATCGAGCATCGCAATCAATATGGAGGATATCTTGGAATAGGAACAAAGCCATTTACCGATAAGAACGAGGTGATGAAATTCGTTTCTCAATATCGTGAATATGAGAAACGAAGCGATATCCCAGCCGATGCTATTCAAGACGATATTGAGGAACGCGTAACGGAGATGAATCCTGATGGCACGCCAAAGGCTAAAATTTGGCGCCATAAGTATTATTGGTATTTAGCAGTGAAATCCGTAAACATTTACTGCCAGTTCCCTAATGTAGAGTGTGGTAGGATAGAGTTCGTTGACACAGTAGGATTAGGCCCATCCGTGAATGCTGACGGAGTGGAAAAGGAGATGTTCCGAGTCTTGTGTGATGATTGTGATGGTGCAATAGATGTTTATTGCCCAGCGCCGACAGGTGGCTCTCTTGATGATAAGCAGGAACGTATCTTTAAAAAGTTAAAGACTCACCTGGCTCATCGCAATCCACAAATGTGGATGTCGTATGCAATTAATGCCATACCATCAGGAAACAAAAAGAATATTCAGAATATCCCTGATATAAAGGGTGATCTTGAGTTGAAGGATTTGCCTTTCGGCTTTTTTGTCGATGTGAACGCCGCAAAACGTGAGGATGTCAATGACCTTTTGCTCGTTCCGCACTTGGAAATGGTAGCGAAGAACCTTTCCTTCTTGGACACGAAATTGATAGAGGCTGCTTCAGAAACAGCAACAGATGCATACAATCTTTGTCAGGATGTACTGACACTTGCTTCAAAAGTCTTACCACTTCAAGCTCTCAGTGATTGGCGTTTTGAACAAGACGGCTTTACTCCGTTGAACAAAGCATTCGCTAAGGCTATCAATAATATTGATCACGACGGGTATGCAAAGAAAAAAGATCAGCCATGTGAGGCACTTGTGGAAGCCTATTCCAAACTTATCAATGAAATAGACATTGATCTGCCAACCGAAGAGGAGATTGTGGAACGTTTCCAAACGGGACATCTTCTGACCGTATCAGGAATGTATGATGAGATTATAGAGGAGATGCGTAATGGTATATTTTCCGTGTTTGAAGATGTGAACAAAACTGTTCTTCTTCCCCTGCAAGAAAAGGTGAAACTGGACTTAATCTCTTTGCTGTATGATGCTGGTAAATGGTCTCAGCTACCACTACCAGCTGAAGAGCAAACAGATGAGTTGACAACTGGATGGTTGGAGAATATCATTGAGCATTATGTGCCACGGGAGAAATACCCACGGCTGTTTGAGGCACTACGTTTTATCCTCGATTACCAGATAAGTATTGAAGGACTTGCGGAATATAGGGTGACGGAAAGTCTCCATATCATTGAAAAAGATCATCAAAAGTTCATACCGTATGATGGAGCAAATCCCGATGACTTTGCGGAGAAAGGTGCTTCCGTATGGCAGGAACTGGCTGCAAGATTATTGCCCGTCCAGAAAAATCTGCGGAGCTGGATAAATGAGTTTTCTCTTATTCCAAGCCATTCTTTCTATTCACGTGTACACAAATTCCATATTAAAGTGGGAACAGACGTTGAGGGTATAAGAGACTTTAAAAATTTCTACCATGACAATATGGGTGTAATTTGGCATGATGAGATTGAAGCCAAGGCACACGAGAATGCCGCTTTCAAGGAATGGTTAGAGTGTATTGCTAAGATACGCAAGGCACTTGCTACAAAGTTGTTCACGAAAAAAAAATCATCTGAATAATATGGGATTCATAGATAAACTAAAAGATAAGGTAACAGGAGTGATAACTCCTCCCCCTGTTATACGAGCTACTATGATGGGGCCACGAGCTGTAGGAAAAACAACACTGATGGCATCTATCTTTAGCGATACGCGAGATTCGGTTGCTGGTACTGGCGTTTATTTTCGTCCGACACCAGAGACTGGCAAGGAACTCACAAAAAAGAAACTGCAGTTACAAAGCATTATCTCTAATAGGAAGTGCATCGCAGATACGCCAGCAACAGGTGCTATTGAAGCGACCTCTACGGAAACAACATTCTCCTTTGAAATGGGAAAGGTCGGAAGATCACATTCTGTGAATATTGAAATCAAAGACTTTCCAGGAGAATATCTGTTATCGCATCCTGAGCGTGTAAGCCTGTTTGTAAAAGAATCACATATTATAATGATAGCCATTGACTCTCCCTATTTAATGGAGGAGAACGGCAGATACAACGAACAGAAGAATGACATCGTGACTGTGTCTTCTTTTCTTGAAAGTAATCCGGAGGCTATTAAGGATAAGATGATTCTTCTTATTCCTCTTAAATGTGAACGCTATTTCCACGATGGCCGTCTTGATGAGTTGAAATCTAAAGTGAAGTTGGCATACGAGAGTATCATTTTTTTATCCAAGGAAATGAATGTCGCTTGTGCAATTACGCCTATTCAGACGTTAGGGCATGTGGAGTTTGATAAGTTTGTTGATAACACGATGGGGGTTGGTACACTATCTAAACTTTCGCAATTCAGATACTATGGCAAAGATCCCAGATTTATGCCAATGTTCTGTGTTCAGCCGTTATACTACCTCCTAACCTATGTCGCAAATCAATATGAATGGCTTATCAAGCAACCTACTGGTATCATCAATAGACTGATGAACACCATTGGCTCATATCTGAAAGACGATGATGAGTTCTTTCATGAGATTAAGAAGATGGGTGCAAACATCATTCACAACCAAAATGGCTATGAATTATTGGTTCCGAATACTATACTGAAACTTAAATAACAAAGAAATATGGAAAATCTGAAAGTGTTAATGATGGGTGGCCGAAGATGCGGTAAGACTTCAGCATTGGCGAGTTTATTCGATCAGATGAAGAATACACAAAAAATTTATAGTCTTCTGACAGTGGCAGACAAGACAATATTGGAAGAAAAACCTATGCCCAACGGCAAGATGGAGAAGCAAGAGCCCCTAAATAACAAGAAACTTGAACTCCAAACATTCTTGAAAAAATATAATCCATCAGATTTTTTGGTGGATAAAGGCCCAACAATGAATTTCTGGTTATACAAAATGCAGATAACTTTAGCTGGAACTAGAAAAACAATGATGATGGAGTTTCGGGACTCAGCCGGAGAATTCTTTGATTTTGGAGGAAAACACAGTGAGGAAACCGAGCAATATGTGGCAGATTGTGATGTGTATATCATTGTGGTTGATACCCCATATCTGATGTGTGATGATGAAGTGGTTTGTGATGCTGCAAATGTAACAGACTCAATTCTTTCTTTTCTTACTTCCATTGACAAATTTTCTGATGAAGGACAAGAACCCTCCCCCAAAATGGTGATGTTTGTGCCTATTAAATGTGAGAAGTGGCTTCATGAAGGTACAATTGCAAAAGTAAATGCAAAGATAAAAGATAAGTATGCTCCTACAATCCATCACCTTCTGGAACGCCCAAATACGGATCTGTCGATTATACCCATTGAAACAGCTGGCGATATTGAGTTCTCGGAAATGCGAGATTCTCATGTTGTAATCTCTTCAAATGGGACAATGCGTAAATGCTCTAAAGTGACAGATAGAATGGTTGTACTTGGAGACGGAACTATGTATAGACTTAAGTCTGATGATGTGTTGAATGATGATCCTGAAGGTGTGTTCTCTTTCGACGGTGAGGCAATGGACATACCTCGTCCGTCCTCATGGTTTCATCACAGATGCACAACTCCCCAATATCGTCCTCGTAATTGCGAGCAAGTCGCATTGCATGTGCTGAGATTTTATCTCAATGTGACGAAGAAACACAGGTCTGGTAGTTGGTTTGAGAAATTCTTAGGTCGTTTTGGCCGTATTACACTTGACAACTTGAACTCCACTTTGGTGGAGCTTTATAATCGCGGTATGATTAAGGAAAATAAAGATGGCATTGAATACTTAAAAAAATACCAATAAACAGAAGAAGGAGATGCTAAGATACTATACATACTACTCTGTTGGGGGATACAAGGATTTGTATCTTGGTAACTCAACAATGAATCAAGAAGCGACTTACTTTTTGCCACTACTCAGTATTCTGCGTAAAAGAGCAGAAGCTTCTGGTAATAAGGAGGAATTGGAGGCTGTTGTTCGAAAAGAAGCCTTGCCTAAGATTTTGCATGTCACTCAAAACAATACTTGTGATATGCCTAAAGCTGCTTCACGGTTGATTTCTCATGGAGGTTATAAACTTTTATTCCTGCATGATGCTGATAGCAAAGGAATACTTGTTATGAGGGACATCGTGTGCGACAAGAGAGATGAGTCTGGACGTGCTGTGCCTTTCCTCATACTGGTAACTGCTGACACATACGATGAGATAGAGAAACTGCGTCATATTGCTGCATATTGGAGCAACCACATTGAAGAGGTTTCGCAAAAAGTTGCATCGTTAATTACTTATGATAGAGACGCAAATGGTATTAGGTTTGCTTTACATGATTTTAATAAATGGATCACAACGACCGAGGCCGATTCTTCAATAGTTGAGACTATCAAAGGAAATGTGCAGATTGGTGATACCATGAGTTTTTTGTTGATTTCCGCAGAACTCTCATCTTCAGCAATAAAAAGTGACCTAGGCCTTTCAAAATCTACTATTAAGATTATTCCAATAGAAAATGTGCTGCCATTAGATAATCCTACTAAAGCAAAATCGATGTTTGCTGAAGCACGTGCAGAGGCAGCTTTGATGCGAAAAAGAAAGATTGCTTTTTACGCAATCGGCGGAGTAATAACTATAGGCATAATTATCTATGTAATATCAACTAAACATTGAGATAGATGGGTAAAGGATTGAAGGTGTTAATGATGGGTGGACAGCGATGTGGAAAAAGTTCCGTATTAGCTGCCATCATTGATGCTTTTATGAAGCCTCCTATAAATGCTATAATGCAAGCCCGTGACACAACAGTACTTGACAAAAGCGGACAGGAGAAGCAAGAAACAATAACTGCAAAACTGGCAGAAATCAAAGAAACTCTTGTAAAGTATCGGGGCAAGACGATCCTGGTTAATTCGGGAAAGACATCAAAAATATGGCATTATAAAGTAGCATTGTCAATTCCTGACAATATGAACGAGATGGAAATTTTGTTCACTGATGTCAATGGCGAGTTCTATGAGAGTGGCAATATGCATGATAATGAGGTAAGTGCTCTGATCGAAAATTATGACGTGTTTGTAATTGCTGTTGATACGCCTTTCTTAATGGAGACATTCAACGACAATAATGAGTATGTTGATAATATCATTAACGAGAAATATAATTCCGTTGATGATATTCACAACTTTCTTACATCAATAAATTTGAGGAACAATCAAGAGGCAAAACTCGTAGTCTTTACGCCAATAAAATGTGAAGCTTGGATTCAAACAGGTCGGGCAGTAGAGGTCGTTCAACGTACAAAAGAAATATATGCAACAGCGATAGCAGGATTAGAGAAACATAGCAACATTAGAATAGAGTTTCTTCCTGTTCAGACTGTTGGCAATATGGTGTATCAAGAGCATTTGCCAGCCTCTGTGTTCACATGGTCTAAGAGTTTCCTGTTCTTCTTTAGTCGGCAGACATCAATGAAAGGTAGTCTGCTTACTAATGGAAATGTTCGCCTTTCAGATGGAACAGAGATGTCACCGTCTATCGGTACACTGGCAGATGATATAGACAGTGTACTTATTCCTGATACAGACATTGTACGTCCAAACTCATGGTTTCTTGTAAAAAGTGCGGAATATGCTCCTAAGAATTGCGAACAACTTGCCCTCCATATTCTTGAGTTTATGCTGAGAAAAGTAATTGATGCCAGAATAAGAGAAGAGAAAAGTCGGGGATTATTTGAGCGAGGTGCGAGAGCAGCCTTTAATATCCTCCTTAATGCAAGTACACTTGGTCTTTGGTCTAAACTTAAAGACTATTTCGGCAATATTCCATTGGAGAAAATGGCGGAGATTATTGGTACTATGCAATCACAACAGATTATTAAATATAGTGGTGAAGGGATTGAGATTTACAAAGATGTAGAATTAATAAAACAGCAATGATAAAGTTATACGCATTTTATTCAATCGGAGGTTATAAGGACTTGTATCTTGGTGAACTTAAACCTGATTGTAGTTCGACCTATTTTCTTCCTTTGCTATCCATCATGAAGAAAAGGAATAAGGAGGAAGAACGAGAAATTGTGGCTAATCTTGAAGCTCTACCAAAGATAGAGAGAATAACGAGTAGCAATAGTTATGGATTTCCTCAAGAATGTTCCATGCTTTTTTCCCATGGAGGCTATATATTGTTATATAAGACTCTTAATGACGGACGGTCTTGCCTTGTATTAAGAGACCTTACAAGTTCTACTAAGGATGAGGAGGGACGAGGGACTCCTTTTAATCTTCTTTTTATGGCAGAGAGTGAAAACGACTGCCAGCTATTAGACAATGTTGCTCTCTTTTGCTTCCACAATGCAACTCTATTAGATAGTATATTAAGTCCTACAATTGTTTATGATCCTAAAGTGAATGGCACTCGGGCAGATTTACCTGTCATCTATGAATGGATAGCCTCTTGTCCAACCACACGACTGTTAGCACATAAGCAAGGGCAATACAATTATGTCATGGTTGGTAGCCCTACAACAATTAAGGTGTTCCTAAAAGAACAAAACGTCTCACAAAATTATGTTGATGCCTTTTGTTCAGTAGATGGGGCGATACTTAAAGGAGCGTTTGTTTATTCTCAGGCGAAAGACTTACAGTCAAATACAGGATTAGAGAATAATGATATAGAAGCCAATAGCAATAAAGAAGATACGAAGGCAAAATCAGAAGGGGTTACAGAAGTTGATGCATTATCACCACTAAGTGATTTTTCTGATGAAAAGAAAGATGTTCCCTCTGAACAAAATGTCGTAGAGGAGGTGAAACAAGATACAGATTCCTTTCGAGGTGATTGTAAAGAAAGCCAGAATGATAATACAGAAAGTACTCGAAGCACTGAAATCAGAGGCGCCAGAAGTCCTGAACAACTCCCTATTCTAGTGAAAACAGAAACGATTGATGAAGATGACAAACTCTACACTTTGATTTTCGGCATACGAGTTCCGACATGCTACATACCATGGATTATCATTGGTGCTTTTATGGTTGGCTGCATTATTGGACGAATAACATTATAACAATAGCTTTATGGAAAAAAAGATATTAATTGGTCTCAATCCAGAGGAATATGAACATCCCTTTGATAAGGCTGCATTAAGAAAACTTAAAGCCCTTCCAGGCTTTGACACCTTTACTAATTGGTTTTTAAATTGGACCTATGTTCGTTGGGAACTTGTTGAACTGCAAGGAAGTAGTTTTCAGGTAACCCGAGAGTCTTGCCCTGAGTTGTATGAGTTAGCTCGCGGCGTTGCGAGAACTTTATCTGTTGAGGATTTCCCAGAAATATATACATGCTGGGGATACTTTGTTAATGGCTTTACCACTGGCATAAAAGAGAGGACTCTGATGGTGCTATATTCTGGGGCTGTCGATTTGTTGAATGATAAACAGTTAGAATATGTTATCGGGCATGAAATGGGTCACATCCAAAGTGGACATATTTTATACCATCAAATGGCTCGACTTCTTAGTCAAATTATAGGACTTGTTCCACTTGGAGAAACATTATTTACACCGATTCAATATGCTTTAATGTACTGGGATAGAATGTCTGAATTTACTGCGGATAGGGCTGGTTTGTTAGCTTGTCAGTCAAAAGAAGAGGCAATACAAGCTATCGTAAAAATGGCAGGTGTTCCATTGAAGTATTTCAATAATATAAATGAGGGTGCATTTTTAAAACAAGCAGAAGAATTCGAAAAGCTTAATACTGGAGTTATGGATTCTGCAATAAGAACCCTTTCCATCATCAATAGTTCACATCCTTGGACTGTATATCGTGCGGGGGAACTCCTTAAATGGATTAACTCTGGAGATTATGAACGTATTCTGACAAAATATGAGGGTGTTCCCTGTAAACACTGCGGTAATATAGTAGCAAAAGATGCCACGTATTGCCATGTACATGGTGGACATCCGTTTGAATAATACTGATGTGATTATCCTCATTTCCTCTTCTAATAATCCTAAACAGATAATAAACTGTTTGTCTAATATGCTGTGTTCAAGTTTATGTAAGAAGACAGAAGTCGAGCATCAAACAACACTAATGGATTTTGGCAATACAAAAGTTGTATTAGATTTGTCAAAGACTCATATCTTTGTGGCGAGAAAGCTAAAATGCATTTCTCGCCACATTATTTAATATAGGAGATGAGGATATGAAAAAGGAAAGTATTATCAATTACTTGGTACTGTGGAATTATATCGAAGAGTATGGTATGAGGATTGGACGGTTGAGTGCAAAACCGATCCTTATTCTTTGGTTTGTCTTATTGAATAAAGACACTCCCAGGAAGGATAAGATGCTGATATTGTCAACATTGTCATATCTCGTGTTGCCCATTGACATTCTTGATGCAAAACGTTTACCTATAATTGGATGGTGTGATGAGTTTATTTCGCTTTCAGTAACGTACAATAAGGTTCGCAAGAACTTCACCCCTGAAATAGAAGCGAAAGTGAATGCGATATTAGATAAGTGGTTCCCTATGTTTACACCCGACGAATTAATTGAATAATAATGATTATGGCACACAAAAAGTACTATGGTTATATTAAACCACATGAGCATTACGAAGTAACTTTCTGGGAGGATAAGGGCCAAGAGGGAATTGCACTCTACTTCGTTTATGAGGATGGCAGGTGTGGAATGAACAAGTATTGCTGGGGCTCGGATGTTGACTATGAGTATAACAGACATGGAGAAGTAGAAGCAAACTATATGTGGGATGAAGAGAACACTAAAAAACTCATGTTGCGTACTGGCACCCATAACGGAAAGGACATGGTGAAGGCTGTCTATGAGCGATTCAAGCAGTACAAGGATTCTGCAAACACACACATCTGTAATTGGTGTGACAAGAAAGGTATAAAGTATCAAAAACAAGTATGGTATTAAATAGGTGGAACTATGATTGAAACATGTATTATCAATTATGAGATCATTTGGGACAAAGTCAGCAACTTCGCAAGGAATGCTGGGAGAGTATGTGCAAGACCGGCATTATTGCTGTACTATGTAATGAAAAGCAAGGATACGCCGTTTAAAGACAAGATGATGATATTCTTAACATTGTCAATTATTTTATCTCCGATGGATATTCTAAATGTCAGGAGATTACCAATTATTTCACAGATAGATGAGATTATTTTGCTATCTGTTGCCTACCAGAGGCTTCGCAAGAATATTACACCAGAAAATGAATCGAAAGTGGATGCCATCCTTGACAGGTGGTTTCCCGAGTACGACGAGTACATTGAGTTGCCAGCAAAATATGTTAAACAAAATAATATGCGAAAAGGATGGAAAAGGTATCTTCAAGAATGTTCTTCACGGTAATGTGGAGTGGCTTGTGCCAAGCGTTAGGATGGTTTTTTGGACTATTCGGTTACAAGAGGAACGGCAAATTTGCCAAATGTGTATGGGGGCTTTTTGCCACGAGTGCAACAATTGTCATGGGATTCGTTGCCTTTAATGTGGTTTATGGTGTTAGCGATGAGATATATGGGTGGTTTAAACGGCAACACAGAAACTGTAAAGACCCATTTTGTTATGAGAACACCCTCATTCATCGTAATATCTACTTTCACAACTGCGATGACGAAAAGGGCTATATCTATAACATCCAGACAGGTAAGAAGATTATGAAGCATGTGGCGTGGATAGCCGAACCGAATGGCGAGGATTCCCTTATCTGCTTCAGTAACGGTAAGAAATGTGGTTACATTAGTAAAAATACAGGGAAGGTAATTATTGATCCGAAATATGACCATGCTGGAATTTTCTCTGACGGTCTTGCCAGTATAGAAGAAGATGGTTATATCAAGTTTATTGACGGAACGGGAAAGGTAGTCATCGACAAAAAGATAGTACATTATCTGGCGATGGAGGAATACGTGTTCCACAACGGTTATTGTATAGTTAATACTGACGATGGTGAATTGTATGGTTTAATGGATAAAACGGGAATCATCGTATTACCAATGGAATATAGTTCTGTCCAGCCCGTCAATGGTGTCTGGCAAATACAGAAAGGCAAAGAAATGGCAGTCCTTGATAGTGGACTGAAACCAATACTTCCCTTTTTGGAATGCTCTATTTACATAGATGAGGGAACTATTGATGTGACAATGCCTGACCACACAATGCGTAAATACGATATGCAGGGAAGCCTCATCAACGATTTTTATATCACTAACGTTCGTACTCTGGAGTATAAGAAAGACGAGATATGCTATAGACGAGCCAATAACAATACAAATGAAGTTGAAGATGATGAATATGAGCATACATCCTATGAATCATACCATCCGGATGCAACAGCACGTCTGAGATCTTATATTGCAGGAGACGGCTACGAGGGGTTGATGACGGCAGACGGACAGATAGTAACAAAGCCTCTCTATAAGGATATAGAAGCCATTGGCTATGACGTATATCTATGCGAAGTAACCAATAAAGATAAAGTAATCGTGAATGGAAGGGGCGAAATCGTGAAATAGCAGTGATATAGCAATGACAAATTCAAATAATAAGGACATAGAATAATAAGTATTTAAAGATATGAGTAAACATCACATTGTATTTTTGACAGGTTCCGGCATCAGTGTGGAAAGTGGACTAAGTACCTTTCGAGGTAAGGATGGTATGTGGAACAATAAGGATTGGCGGTATTATGCCAGTGTGGAAGGACTATACCATGAGCCAAAGAATTTTCTGGACTTCTATAACTGGCGCAGACAAAAGTTGTCCGAAGTAGAGCCAAACCAAGCTCACCGATTGATAGCTGAATTAGAGAAGGATTATCAGGTAACAGTCATTACACAGAACGTTGACAACCTACATGAGCGGGCAGGAAGTTCACATATTATCCATCTTCACGGCGAATTGTCGAAGGTATGTTCTTCAAAGAATCGCCTTGATCCGAATTACATCAAGGAATATCCATTGACAACACCCATCAAGCTGGGTGATGATGCTGGTGACGGTTCCCAGATGCGTCCTTTCGTTGTCCTCTTTGGGGAATACGTGCCGGGTATGGAGGTAGCAGAGGACTTCGTGAGCAATGCTGATATATTTGTGGTTGTTGGTACTTCTTTGGCTGTTTATCCTGCCGCAAATCTCATTCGGTATGCATATAAGGAAATCCCCAAGTTTGTCATTGACCCAAACGAGATTGTGGCTTGTGGTGTATTGGGATTTGACCATATACAGGCAACAGCAAGTGAAGGAATGAAAACACTCTTGGAAAAGTTAAAGACCATTTGCCAAACTGATTAAAAGTAGATATGTTGCGAATTCTAAAGGATTTTTTTAAGAAAAATGAAAAGAAATATATAGGTGTATGGGATGCAAAAAGAGTTCTAAAGGATTTCCTCTATTTGGCAAATGAAAATGGACATCTTGCAGATTTGACTTCTTGGAGTGAAGAAACGCCATATAGAATTAGACAGAGACGATTCCTTGCTGTAATGAAAGCATACGGAAGAAACAAGGAAAGTTTCTATCCTTCTTCGCAAAAATCGCCATTCAGACATTTGATTAGCAATACTCGTTCAAACGAAAAGATGAATGAGTTTCGTAAATTAATAAAGCTACATTTGCCATCTGATGTATCTCATGATGAAATGATAGCATCTCAGGACTTGTTTGTTAAAGAAGGTGACATATTAACTGCCTTTGAGAAACTGTTTGAGTACAGAAAAAAAATTCTTTCATTGGAACAACAATGGTCTGGAGTATTAGAATGCAGTAAGTCATTGAGATTGATTATTAAAGTTACAGATTCACTCTACCAGATTAACATAAGACACGTAAGCGATTTAATGGACAGAATGCTTATTCTCCTAATGGGAGATGATTTTGATAAATCATTTAAGGAGAAAGATCTATTCCAATATGGCTATCCTAATATCACAGATGAAGATTTGAAACAGATGGAAGATGAAGATATACTTTCATGCTGATTGATGGATAAGCTTGTCGAATAGGTTGCAAAGCGTGAGACTTCAATCTGAAAGAAGTATACAAGGGAACAAATCTTGGAAGCAGTCAAAGAGCGCCCGGAATTGGAAATATTTCTTCAGCTCCGATATCTCTTTTTCACGGCCTACAATTGAATTTTCCATCTTACAGCATTTATATTTTGGCGCAAAGTTAATAAAAACATTAGATTGCGCCAAATAATAATTCTATATTTTGGCGCAATCTGTGCAAAATATTGAGATTATGCCAAGCGTCTAACAATCAGCCCCCCCTCCAAAAAGGTGCTGTTCTAGGTGACAAAGGGACAAGAGGAAGTCAATGGTCTTTCTGGGTGATGCGGGTGTGGAGTGTGGTGATTTGGCTCTGAAAGGCCCTTATGCT
>JAEEGL013163698.1_pt1 | contig 17531 bp, 15 predicted proteins | sample 9134231 | NCBI WGS metagenome assembly JAEEGL01 (sample SAMN16246548, study PRJNA631951) | gut metagenome | biome: gut microbiome; feature: rumen; material: fiber-attached | host: Bos | place: Iran: Karaj | collected 2018-10 | reverse complement strand
GAGATAAATGTTAGCTGTCTTCCTGAAAATGCAGCAAGTAAAAAGACCATTATTTCTAATGGTGGAGAGTATGTTGAAACTGTTTTTTTAGACGGCGATAATGTGTATTTGGAAAAGTACAGAATTAAGCTGATGTAAAAACATAAACTTACAAATAAAGTAGTAGCCAAAGCATTAAAATTATTGAATCAGGGGGAAAATATGATAATTGAGCATGTTGCTATGTATGTAAATGACTTGGAGCTCGCAAGGGAGTTTTTTATTAAATATCTTAATGGGAAATCCAATGATGGCTATCATAACGCTAATACTGGTTTAAGGACGTACTTTATTTCATTTGACGATGGAGCAAGATTGGAACTAATGACTAAGCCAGAGATGGAAAACTTGGATAAACCACTTAATCGTACAGGTTATATACATATAGCATTTTCAGTTGGCAGCAAGAAACGGGTAGATGAAATAACTGAAAAGCTAAAAAACGATGGCTATGAAGTTGTAAGTGGTCCTAGAACTACAGGAGATGGTTACTATGAAAGCTCAGTAGTTGTTTTTGAAGGAAACCAGATAGAGATAACTGAGTGATAAAGAAGTGTTGATGTCAATTGTGTAATATGGGAAAATACGGATAGAGCGCTAAACAGAAGGGATGATATAGCGATTACCATGAGTAGAAAAAAGTTTTGCGGTAGCTCTGACGGAAGCCAAAATCTGCTGGAGATTATGAGAGAGAAAGGATGCCGTATTCATGCGGATTGCAGTGGCAGAGGCACATGCGGAAAATGCAGGGTACGGTTTATTTCTGATGCGCCCAAGCCTAATGATACTGAAAAGAAACATTTATCAGAGGTGGATTTAAGCAAGGGGGTGCGTCTTGCATGTCAGACAAGAGTCAGCGGAGATTTTACAATTGAGATAGATGACTTGGATGATTCTATGGAGATTGCATCAATCGAAGGTGGCGAAAATTCGGAAATGCCTCGTAATCCTGTAGTTGCCATAGATATCGGAACCACAACTTTGGCCGCAGCACTTCTTGATCCTGATAAGAAGAAAATCATTCGAGTGGTCACAGGGGTTAATCATCAGCGCAGCTTCGGTGCAGATGTTATATCAAGAATTGAGGCATCCAATCAGGGAAGAAGCGAAGAGCTAAAGGAACTGATACATGGGGATATTCGTGAATTATTGTCATCTTTGGGTGTAGATAATGCAGTACCGGAAATAATTTCCGCCAACACTACCATGCAGCATCTGTGGCAGGGACTATCCTGTGAAACTCTTGGTGTCTCGCCTTATACTCCCGTGGACATAAGCTGTCGTACAGTAGAAGGCTGTACACTGCTTCCCGGCATTAGTACCTATGTGGGAGCGGATATTGTCAGCGGCATAGTATCTGTGGGCATGGATTTGTCTGAAAAGCCCTGTATTCTGATTGATTTAGGAACCAATGGGGAGATGGCAGTAGGAAACAGGGATAAAATCATGGTTGCAAGTACTGCGGCGGGGCCCGCCTTTGAGGGTGGAAATATTTCCTGTGGCGTAGCAGGAATCCCCGGAGCTGTCAGTGGTGTTACCATTGATAGAAAAGCCGTGAAATACGAAACAATTGGCGGAATGCATCCTGTAGGTCTTTGCGGCAGCGGTGTTATTGAGATTGTCTATGAGCTGCTAAAAGAGAAGTTCATTGATGAAACCGGGCTTCTTGATGAAGAGATAGGTGACGACGGCTTTAAGATTGCGAATCAGGTATTCTTTACACAGAAGGATGTAAGAGAGGTGCAATTAGCCAAAGCCGCTATAAGGGCGGGACTTGAAACACTCCTTAAGGCATACGGAATCGGTTATGACCAGGTAGATGCCGTCTATTTAGCAGGGGGATTTGGCTTGAAGATTAATCTGGAAAAGGCCTGTGGCATGGGGCTTCTTCCAAAAGAGCTTTTGGAGCGTACCAGTGCCGTGGGAAATACATCTCTTAAGGGAGCAGTTCAGTTTGCCTTTGATGAAGGGAGTCGAGACAGATTCATAAAGATTGCATCCTCATGTGAAGAGGTAAGCCTGGCTGATAGTAGTTTTTTTCAAGACGAGTACATTGAACGAATGTACTTTGATTGACCGGGGAACATGACTATTAGTCTGGATACTTAAGGAAGATGTGCTTAGGAAAACTTAAAGGGAGTAATTTATGATACTTGTAACAGGAGCATCGGGATTTGTTGGAAATACAATAATGAAAATGTGTAAGGACGTTGTGGCAGCACCATCTTTGCGAGGAATGTCTGAGGATAATATAAGGCGCATGATATTCGAAAGCGGCGCGGATACGATCATACATACAGCCGCAATTTCAGATATGGGTGCATGTGAAGCTGATCCGAGCGGCTCTTTTCATGCAAATGTAGAAATCCCAATAAATCTTGCCAAAGCATCTAAGAAAATAAAGCTAATATGCTTCAGTTCTGATCAGGTATATAACGGATTGGAGGATGAAGGACCCTACAAAGAGGAAAACGTAAAACCTGCCAATACTTATGCTGAGCACAAGCTTGAAATGGAGCAGCGAGTACTTGATATATGTCCCGATGCGGTCATGCTTCGCGCAGAATGGATGTATGACTATTATCAGAAAAAGCCTAATTACTTCATGAACCTTATCAGTGCCAAAGATGTAGTTTCTTTTAGCTCCAAACAGTTCAGAGGAATCACGTACGTAAAAGAGGTGGCTGAAAACGTGGAAAATGTAGTGAGGCTTCCCGGTGGTTCTTACAATTTTGGCAGTGAAACCACAAAGTCAATGTACGAGATTACAAGAGACTTTATCGATACATTTAAACTTAACGTAAAACTCGAAGATGCACCTGCAAGACATAACCTGTGGATGGACTGCAGTAAGGCAAGAAAGTTTGGAGTTGAGTTTTTAGATGTATCAGAGGGGCTTAATCGCTGTTTACGAGATAATAAGCAATTCATATAAAAAATACTATTTTCTGACCGATATATAAGATAGCAATTGATTAACAGACCATTGGGAAGATACGTTTTTGTTATGAAGGAGGCTTTATGGGCGTAGCAGCACTTGCACCTGATAAATATTCGGTTCAGACTCCTGTTTTATCGGGAAAAGAAAATTATTCAGAAGTAAATGAGGGTTCTAAAAGCTTTGAATCTCATTTAAGCGATATCAGTGAGAAGAAATGTTCGTATGATGATCTGCCGGAAACTGATACCAATGACGCGGGAAAAGAGTCTGAGACTAAGGAAAGCTCCTTATTAGAGCAGATAAACTCATATAAAAATGAGATTTATGATAAGCTCCTGAACAATGAGACGGAGGTAAAGATTCGTATCGGCAGCCAGGAGTTTAGCGAAAAAGAATGGGATAAACTCATGGAAAGAATAGATAAGGAGCAGGAGAGAGTTAAGGAAGCTCTTGAGCAAAAAGAGGAAAAGCAGATGAAAGAAGAATTTGAGGACAAAATTCAAGAGCTTTTTGATGAGAGAAAATAATAATTCGAACAGATAAAAAAATCGCAGATATTATGGGCGACTTACAGTCAAAAAAGATTGTAAGTCGCTTTTTTGCTGATATAATTGAAAGATAAAAAAGCCATTAAGGGCTTAAACAACAATAAAACGTATATTCTAATTAAGGGAGAGATTTATGAGAGCAGTACTTACCAGAGTATTATCAGCATCAGTAACAATAGATGGTGTAAAAAAAGCTGACATAGGCAAAGGGTTTTTGGTGCTTCTTGGGGTCCATGTTGATGATACACAGGAACAGGCCAAAAAGATTGCTGACAAAATCTGTGGTCTTAGAATATTTGAGGATGAAAATGGCAAAATGAATATTTCTCCTAAGGATGCCGGAGCTAGTCTCCTTATCGTGAGCCAGTTTACTCTTTTTGCCGATTGCAGTTCCAGAAGACCCGGCTTTACTGATGCCGCAAGACCGGAGATTTCTAAGCCATTATATGAAATGGTTGTGGAAGAGTGCAGAGCTCGTGGTTTTGAAGTTCAGACCGGTGAGTTTGGGGCAGATATGAAGGTAGAGTCCATAAATGACGGCCCAGTGACTATAGTCTTGGATGTTTGATGTATAAATAATTTATAAACATTCTAAAATAATAGAATAATTAAAAATCATAGAGCCCGGTAGTGATAATATATTTATATAACGTTTCAAATTTATCGTTTCCTAATATATCAAGGAGGCTATATGAGAATTATAAAAAGTATCCTACCGCTGGTTCTATGCTTGATAGTAACTGCATGTTCAGCAAATGCAAAGAAGTCTGATGTTGTTATCAATGCCCAAAATTCATATATGACTGAAGCAATTAACGAAGCCCTGGATGGTATTACAAATGGACATGGTGGACCGTTTGGCTGCGTCATTGTTAAGGATGGGAAAATAATTGGCAGAGGTCATAATATGGTTCTTGCTAATAATGATTCGACTGCTCATGGAGAAATTACTGCAATACGAAATGCTGAAAAAGCAATTGGTTCTTATGATCTTTCAGGATGTGAGTTATATACTACAGGCGAACCTTGTCCTATGTGTCTGTATGCTATTCTATGGGCTAATATTGATAAGGTGTATTACGGATGTACAATTGAAGATAATGCTTCCATTGGATTTAGAGATGAGACTTTTGACAATCTGGCTGGAGGAAGAGAAGCGTTGGAAGATATCCTGATCTGCATTGATCGTGATGCCTGTCTTGAACTTTTCGAAGTCTATAACAATATGGAACATAATCTCTACTGAGAAATAAACACAACTAATTGGACTTTATAACACACATATCTGCAAGAAATACGTAATTGCCGGTATGTGTGTTATTTTGTCTATAGGAAATTAAAAAGTAAAAAACTTATAGTTTCCATAAGAGTTAGATGATACAATCAAATAATGCTGTGTGCTTAAAGCTAGTTTTGGGGATAATGTGAAAAGGAGAAAAGTATGAAAAAAGAAAAGAAAGTGATCAAGCATCGTATACTGGATGGAAATGCTGTATTGGGGATGATCCTCCTCTCGATACTGACATATGTTCTTGTGGCAATTGTCATTGGTTTTATTGTTGGCGGAATAATTGGAATTGTGACAACACTGGCAGGAATACCTGCAGATAATTCTCTTGTGATGGTTTTTTATGCCTTTTCGTCATTTATTATGCTTGCTATTCATAAGAGATGGTTTTATCCGGAATTTGAAGGCTGTGTAAATACACGAAACAATCTTGTAAAATGGTTGTTGATAGGAGTTGCAGTTCTTTTGATTATTCTTGTTCCGGATTGTATCATTATGTTGGCAACAAAAGGAAATTATGCTGCACCTACCTTGAAGAGCCTTCAGACATCATTGGTTGCGGGAATCACAGAAGAAATAATATTCAGAGCTGTTCCTGCATCATATGGTATGAGACAGACAAAAGAAGCTAAAAAGATTCCGATTGTTCTTGTTACAACATCAGCCATCTTTGCGCTGATTCATGCTACAAATATTTTGGCAGGGGCATCGGTAGAAGCAACTCTTGTGCAGGTAGTTACTACTTTTGGGGCTGGAGCGGTTCTTTGTGCTTTATATCTTAGAAGCGGAAGCATCATTCCATCAATGGTGGTTCATTTCCTGTATGATGTATACGCTTTGATGAATGCTGATGTTGTAAACGAGAGCGGAATAATGGAATCTGCCCTTGGAACCAGAGATATTATTACAAATGCAATTCTTTTCGTGATAGAAATCGGAATTGTGATTTTCCTTCTTCGCAGATCAGTTTTGGAAGATGTTTTTGACCTTTGGAAAAAGAAATGGAACAAGGCTGAAAGCAGTGAAGAACCTGAATTAGAAATCGGTAACATGTAATTCATATATTACCAAAAACATGCTTTAGGAAGTATTGATAACAGAAAAGGCAGGGCAGAATGGTTAAGATAATACCGCTTGGTGGATTTGATAAAATTGGAATGAATATGACACTTATAGAGTATGAGGACAGCATAATTGCCATTGATTGCGGCACATCATTTCCACCGGGGAATCTGCCCGGAATTGCAGCATCTGTTCCGGATGTGTCATATATAAAGAAAAATCTCGATAAGTTTAAGGGAATCATTCTTACACATGGTCATGAAGATCATATCGGTGCAATTCCATATATCATAAAAGAAATCAAGGCTCCAATTTATGGAACACCTTTAACAATCGCTCTTGTTGAGAACAAGCTTAAGAATCACGGATTAAAGGGGATTACAACCAAAGCCATTAAAATGGGAAGTACCATTGTGGTTGGAGGATTTAAGATTGAATTTATCAGGGCAAATCATAGTATTCCTGATTCCGCTATGCTTGCAATCAGTACTCCCGAGGGAACAATAGTTAATACCGGAGATTTCAAATTTGATATGTCATGTGTAAATGGGGAGATGACTGACATAAACAGACTGACAGTCCTTGGAAGTAAAGGGGTTCTGGCTGTCATTTCTGACAGCACAAATGCTATCAGAGAGGGAATTTCCAAATCAGAGCATGATGTAATTCATCAGTTGGATTATTTTTTGAATATCTATAAAAAGAACAGGCTTATCATCACATCTTTTGCTTCGAATATGTATCGTATTCAGCAGATACTTAACCTTGGAAAAAAATATAACAGGAAAGTTGCTCTGGATGGAACAGTAATGCTTGATATTTTTTCCATTACAAAGAAATTGAAATATATTGAAGTACCGGAAGATATTTTGATAGATGCATCTGAAATAGATAAATATCCTGACGAAGAGCTTATCATTCTTACTACAGGTAATCATGGGGAAGCTGTTCAGTGTATTTCCGGTATCATATCCGGAATGCACCCATATATAAAGATCAGAGAAAATGATGCAGTTCTTTTCAGCTCAATTCCTATCAGAGAGAATGAGATAGAGTTTAGCAGGCTATTGAATAAACTTGAGGAGAATGGAGTCAGCATTGAATTTGAAGATATTCATGCTACAGGACATGCATGCGCGGAAGAGCTGAAGCTTCTTTATACAATGCTTCGCCCCAAATTTGTTATCCCTGCACATGGTGAGTACAGGTATAGGCGAGCTGCCAGGAATATAGCAAGGAGCATAGGAATTTTGCCTTCAAATATCCTCATGATTCAAAGCGGCGATATTGTGGAGATGACATCAGATTCCTATTCTGTAAAAGATAGAATAAATTTGAATGAAATTCTGATAGATGGATATGAGAAAAGCGAAGTTGATCCGGTTATTTTGCAAAACAGAAAGCAAATGCATGAGTCAGGTGTAGTCATTATGGAAATGTGCATTGATAAAAAATCCGGAAGATATGCTTCGAAACTAAAGATTACAAGTCGTGGTTTCGCTGTAGAGAGCAAAAGCAAAAATCTTTATGATAAACTTGAAGAGTTGTTTTATAAGGAATTGTCACGATTTGTTAATCAGGGAGTACTTGATGAAAGAGCAGGAAGAGGTATTTGTGCAGCAACAGAAGAATTTATCAGGAACGAGATTGGTAAGACTCCAATTGTAATTGTAAATCTGATAGATGTTATGGTATAACATATTTTTGTATTAAAAGAAAAATGATTTAAAGGAACTTATATGTGGCTGTGGATTATAGCAACTGTGCTTGCTTATTTTGTTAAAGGACTTTGTGGCTTTGCCAATACACTTGTTTTTACGTCAATAATGGGCTTTGGCGCCAATAATGTGTCGATATCGCCTGTAGAACTAATGCTTGGTTATCCAACAAACCTTATTCTTACCTGGAATAACAGAAAAAAACTCAATAAATATGTTTTTATTCCTTTGGCAATACTTGTTCTCATCGGAAGTATCCCCGGGGCATTACTACTTAAGAACATAAACGCGAGATATATCAAGATCGTATTTGGAATAGTAGTAGTACTTCTTGGAATAGAAATGTACTTAAGAGAACTAAAGCCAAAGAATATGGAGGAATCAAAGATACTTCTTGCCTTTATCGGAATACTGTCAGGAATGCTATGTGGACTTTTCGGTGTTGGAGCACTTCTTGCTGCATATGTAGGAAGAGTCACCAAAACCAGTGATGAGTTCAAAGCCAATATCAGCGCTGTTTTTATTGTGGATAACACGTTTAGGATAATTCTTTATTCTGTACTTGGAATAATATCTTTTTCAAGCATAAAGCAGGCAATTATCATGTTGCCATTTGCGCTTCTTGGTCTCTTTTCAGGAATCTGGAGCAGCAAGATTCTCGATGAAAAAATTATAAAAAGACTTGTGATTATTCTCCTGGTAATTTCTGGACTGGCGCTAGTGATCATGAATATTAGATAAATATATAAAAATATCTCCTCGGAATCTGGATTGAATAAGGTTCCGAGGAGATTTTTTTAATTAGCTTTCTAATTACTTGGATGCATTTTCTCCGGCGATACGTCCGAATACTACGATATCTGCGATGGCATTTCCACCAAGTCTGTTACCGCCGTGTACACCACCGGTTACTTCACCTGCGGCGTATAAGCCGGGGATAGGATTGCCATCTGTTGATATTACCTGTGCATCAGTGTTGATTTTAACGCCTCCCATACAGTGATGGATTCCGGGACCTACATTAACTGCGTAATAGGGTCCTGATGACAGGTTAGTTACAGGTGTTCCTATTTCTCGTTCGAAATCCTTATCAACACCTTCACTAACGTAGGAAGACCATTTATTTACTGTTTCTACAAAAGCACTAGTAGCACTTGCATCAAAATTCATTGCTTTTGCAAGATCCTCTAAAGTATCACCTGTGACCAGATATCCACCTTTGTCAAGTTTCTTTATAACAGCTGAGCCTTCGTACATCTCCTGATTAGCAATAAGCCACACATTTCCGCCTGTTTGGGAAACCTCTGCTGCAGACACAGCGTCTCTTGTCCCGGTTTCGTTGGTGAAACGAACGCCTTCTCTGTTTACAAGAATAGCACCATCACCTCTTAAAGCCTCACCAACAAGAGCACCATCGGAAGGAATGACTGTGGGATGGAGCTGAATCTGTTCCATATCTACAAAGTCAGCACCTATTTCTGAGAGAAAATCAATGGCATCGCCACTTGCAGTAGGTACATTTGTGGAGATGTAGCCTTTAAGGTCAGGCCTATATTCAACGATTCGGTCCATGTTTCCGCCAAATCCGCCGGTTGCAATAATAACAGCATTTGCATGAATAGTGACTTTGTTGCCATATTCTCCTGTAGCATTTACACCGGAAGCTTTTCCGTTTTCCATAATGATAGAATTAACAGAGGTTCCGGTAAGAGTTTCAATTCCAAGTTCTTCTAACCTTCCTGAAAGGGCAGATACAAGGAAGTTACCAACAGAAGTAACATTTCCTTCCGCATCTGTAGGACGGTGGGTTCTCTTAGCACTTAGTCCACCCATGGTTCCCAAAGGACCTGAAAGAGGAGCATTTTCTTTATCTAGCCAATCGATGGCATCCGAAGATTTTTCTGCAAGTGTTCTTACAAGATCGGGATTATTGAGTTCTTTTCCGCCCTTCATCGTATCCTCAACAAAAAGATCTACAGAATCTTCTACTCCCTGCTCAGCTTCATAGTGAGTAGCGGCAGCGTTCATGCCGGAACTGGCTCTACTTGTGTTTCCGCCTAAAATATCATTTTTTTCAAGAAGAACAACTTTTTTTCCATTTTCTGCCGCTGTAATGGCAGCAGTCATTCCGGCACCACCACCACCAACGACTACTACATCTACGGTTTCTTCATAATTTTCTGAGGCAACAGCACTGCTCCCATCAGCAACGATGCCTGCCTGTGCCAGAGCAAGGTCAATAGCTTCGAGGAATCCCCTTGAAGAATATGTTGCGCCGGATATGGCATCAATTTTTGTACTCTGAGATTTTAATACTTTGTTTTTCAGGGTACGAATCGCCTGAATACCTACTGAAGGTGTTTCATCTTCAGTTTGGTAGGTGATGTCAGTAATAGTATTTCCTTCGACAAATACTGTTACCTTTATTTCACCGCCAAATCCCTGGGCAGCTCCTTCATATTGTTTTCCTTCACGTTCTACTACATATGTACTTCCCCATACGCAGAAAAGAACCAGCGCAAGACATGCAAGACAAGATACTATTCGCTTTGTAAGTGTATTCATGTTACCTTTTCCTTTCGTTAAAGTGAACATAATAACATATATATATTTACTATAATACAATCTGATTTGGATATGAAGTAAGAAGGCTGTTTATATATAAAAATTTTACAGATTTAATGATATTTAAATAAAAAGAAAAAGTTAAAAATTCGTTTTTTTTTCACAAACAGTTAGCTGTTTTTTGATATAGTATTATCCGTGCATTTGGGGAATTACATTATTTATTTATATAATATTTTTTGCACTTACTACCGAAGGGGAAAGATGTTTTCGAAAGACACGCAGATATTACTTTGCATATCATCCAACATAAATGAACATGAAAAAATGCGCACTCTGATCTGTGGAGACAGAAATTGCGTTTTTGTTAAATCCGAGAAGGAGGCTTTATCACTCCTTAAGTCAAGACTCAGACCATCCTTGATATTATTGGATCTTGAGTTTCCGGGAAATGATTATTTTGGATTGTTTTCCAAACTTAAATCTGATCCGGTACTCGAGAATACTCCTGTTATTATTCTGCTTCCGGAGGATTCCGGCAAGGAAGCTTACTTCTTAACTATCGGCGCAGCTGATGTTATCAAAAAGCCTTTTTCACAGGAAGTTCTTAACAGGAGAGTGGATAAGGTTTTAAATAGTCAGTATGTCAACGACTATCTTATATCCAAAATGTACTCTTACAGGGATTCACTTGCTGAGGAGCACAAAAAGCTGGTTATTTACACCAAGCAGATAATTAAGTCGCTTTCTTCTGCGATAGATGCCAAGGATACATATACAAATGGTCATTCTGTTCGCGTTGCGGAATACGCATGCGAGATAGCAGAAGAGATGGGCTATGACGACAAGATGCTTGAGATTATATATCAGGCAGGACTTCTTCATGATATAGGTAAGATTGGAGTTTCAGATGCGGTCTTACGCAAGCCCGGTGAACTCAATGCCAAAGAGATGGAGGCTATCAGACAGCACCCTATCATCGGACATGAGATTTTATCCTCGATTACTGAGATTCCTCTTATATCATACGGAGCAAGATGGCACCATGAGAGATATGATGGAAAGGGTTATCCTGATGGACTTAAGGGAGAAGAGATTCCTATTATTCCGCGTATCATCTGTGTTGCAGATGCCTTTGATGCCATGACATCCAATAGGTCATATCGAAGGCAGCTATCTGCTATGGAAGCCAAGATGGAGATACTTAAGTGCTGCGGTACACAGTTCGATCCTGAGATTGGCAAAGTGGCTGCAAGAATTATAGATAAGAATCTGTCAGGTGAGATAAATTATAAAGACAGACAGACAACATTTACTTCTATTTTTTCACCTGCCAATGCCAAAACATTATATGCATAACGAAGTGGATTTTATTGTTATTTATTTTTTAATGACAATAAAATCCACTTTTTTCTGTTTTGGGCATCTGTTAAAATCATCATTATGAAAGAACATGACGATTTTTACACCAAAAAAATAAGCAGACAATACTTGATTCTTATACTGACACTGGTATTTACATTTTTAACGCTGGTAATTGGTTCTTTATATTTCAGATTTTACAGAGTAGAACTTGTTAAGCAGGCAGAGGCACATGTTTATGACAAGTACTTTGTTATGATCACAGATAACTATAAGTCGGATTTTTGGCAATCAGTTTATAAGGGGGCACTGGATACAGCCAAAGAATCTGATATCTATGTAGATCTGTTGGGGGCGAATCTTTCTAAAGACTATTCCTGTGAAGAACTTATGAAAATAGCTGTTTGTTCAAAAGTGGACGGGATAATTGTCTATGCAGACGAATCCAGTAATATGACAGCTCTTATCAATGATGCAGTTAACCATGGAATACCTGTAGTGACTCTTTACGGAGACAATACTCATTCTGACAGACTGAGCTTTGTGGGAATTGGTGGATACAGTATCGGCAAAATGTATGCCAAACAGATCATCAATATCATAAAGGATACCAGACGTGAGAATCTGTTGGAAAGCGAGAATATCGAGGAGCGCAATAAGGTTCAGGTAGCCATCCTTGCTAATGCCGATGCCAAAGATGCAGGTCAGAACATCATTATTTCTACAATTCAGGACACAATTAAGGAACAGAATGTAACCGACGCAGAGTTTGAGATCTCAATCGTGGCAGTCGATAATACAAATGCCTTTTCGGTAGAGGAATCAATCAGGGATATCTTTTTAAATGAAGACGTTCCTGATGTAATAGTATGCCTTAATGAGCTTAACACTACCTGTGCTTATCAGGCTGTAGTTGACTTTAATAAGGTAGGGGATGTGAATATCCTTGGATACTATGATTCAGAGGAGATTGTAAGTGCTATCGACAGAGGCAGTGTATATGCCACTATTTCAATCAATACTCAGCAGCTTGGAGAATATAGTGTAAGTGCTCTGACAGATTACTATGAATACGGCAATACCAGTGAATACTATCTTGCTGATGTAACTCTTATTGATAAGAACAATGCTTCTGATTATCTAAAGAAGGAGGAGCAGGATGAATAAATTCTTAAATCGCCCCCTTCAGTCTAAAATCATAAGTGTGTGCGTTCTCGCCAACATCATTATCTTTATGGTCAATATTTTTTTGATAATCGGAATCAACAGTATGTCAAAAGATATGGAGATGGTCTATGAAGGTAACAGGTCTTTGAACGAACTTTCTATAGCGCTTGGCAGGGTTCAGGACTCAATGACAGAGTATCTGAGCGCCAAGACAAGCGATTCACTTGAAAATTATTACAGAAATGCCCAGGCTTTTGATACCATGTCCGATGCTCTTGGAGATAAGGTGACAGATCTTTCCTATAATCGTATGGAGAGAAACATCAAGTTTATGTCAAAAGAATATCTGGAGCGCGTTGAGCAGACCATAGAAGCCAAGCGTGGTCGAAATGTTGAAAAGTATCGTACTTATTATGAGAATTCAACAGAGCTTTATGAAGATATCGATTCGTATATTACTGCGCTTAATCTGGAACTGTTCGTTATTAATTCAGAGGACTTCCTGACGCTTCTTGAGGCTTTCAGAACCTTTGAGATCATAGGTGTTGTTGTGATGACTTTTGTAATGATCGGTAACGTTATTATAGTCACAAGCTTTGTGAAAGCCATGATCATGCCTCTTAGGAATCTTGCCAACTCAGCTTATGAGGTTGCAGGCGGTAATTTCGACATTTCGCTTCCTGTTGTTTCATTTACTGATGAAGTAGGCATAGTTACCGGGGCTTTCAATAAGATGATCATCAGTATAAAGGATTATATTGAGCAGTTAAAAGAAAGTATGGCAAAAGAAAGATATATGCAGGAAAAGGAGCTTATGATGGAGGCTCACCTTAAGGATGCCCAGCTTCGCTATCTGCAGGCGCAGATCAATCCACATTTTCTTTTTAACACCTTAAATGCAGGTGCGCAGCTTGCCATGATGGAAGGTGCCGACAGGACTTACGAATATGTTCAGACTGTAGCTGATTTCTTCAGATACAATGTAAAGAACCAAAAAGACAAGGTATCACTTATGGAAGAGGTGACACTTGTTGACAATTATATTCAGATTTTGAATGTGCGTTTTTCAGGTGATATCGGATATGAGAAGCAGGTTGACCAAAGGCTTCTTGATTATAAGATGCCGAGCATGATTTTGCAGCCAATCGTAGAAAATGCTGTAAATCACGGTATCAGAGATATAATGGGAGAGGGTAAGATAACCCTTAAGGTTTACAGAGAAGATTCAAATGTCTGCATAAGTGTTATGGATAATGGTAAAGGCATAAGCCAGAAGACTATCGAAAAGATTCTCTCTGGAAGCTATGTGAGTGATGAAAATGCCTACGATAACAATGGAATTGGTATGGATAATGTCCTTTCGAGACTTCGTCTTTTTGTGGGAAAAGACGATGTTATGCAGATTATCAGTGAAGGGGAAAATAAGGGCTGCGAAGTAATTGTTCGTCTGCCTTTTGAAGGAGCAAAAGATGTACAGAGTAATGCTTGCTGATGACGAGGGAATCGTTATCGACTCTATGAAGTTTATAATTGAAAAAGAGTTTGGGAATAGCTGTGTCGTGGAGTATGCAAAAACCGGAAGAAAGGTAATTGAGCTTGCTGAGAGCTTCAGACCGGATATAGCGGTTATAGATATTCATATGCCCGGCATAAATGGTATTGATGCCATAAAAGAAATGAAGAGATTTTGCACCAGTACGGTGTTTATCGTAATGTCGGCTTATGACAAGTTTGACTATGCAAAAGAGGCTATAAAGCTTGGGGTCCTTGAGTATATCACAAAGCCCATGGACAAAATGAAAGTCATATCTGTTCTAAAAAAGGCAATGGAGCAGATTGACAATGAGAGAGAAAAGCGAAGCAATGAGCTTTTGATAAAGGAAAAGCTTGAAACAGTTGAACCTATTATCGAAAACGGACTTATTTACGACATTCTTTTGCAGGAGCATTTTGAGGAGGATATAGACAGTTACAGGACGATTCTCGGTATAAAGGAAAATTACGGTTGCATGCTGGCTATTGTCTGTGGTGATTCTCAGGAAGGCAATCACATGACCAATGCCATTGGAAGCTCAGTTAAGATATCCGGCAAATATCAGGAAATCAGGGAAAGTGTCAGGAACTTTTTTGACTGCAAAATAGGAAACGTAATGGCCAACAAGATTGCGGTTTTGGTTCCTTTGGAAAAGTCCACATTGGAATACAATGAGAGAACTGAGCTTATAGATAAAGCAAGGGAGATGGCGAGGTTCCTTAAGAAAAAGACTGATATCAGCTTCAGAGTTGGTATTGGAGGAGTTAAGCCCTTAAGACAGCTTTCTGATTCCTATAAAGAAGCTCTTAATGCGCTGATAGCAACTACAGGAACAGTGGCTCATGTGGATGACCTGACTATAAGCTGCGGATACGAGGAGGATTATCCAAAAGAGCTTGAAAAGCCTATGTTTGATGCTATTTCCAAAGGGGATCTGAATGCTACTGTAGTTTACGGCGAAAAGTACGCAGACTGGATGTGCAAAAGAGCTGTAGATGGCGATCTTATGTCCATGAGGCTTAAAGTACTGGAGTTTTCTCTTTATGCAGAGCATCTGGCTTATCAGAACGGAGGTCAGACCTATCATTATTCAGGCAGGAATAATTATCTTCCTGAAATTATGGGACTTGAAACCACGGATGAGATCAGGCAGTGGTTTATAGATAAGATTTCAAAGGCTTGCCAGAATGTTATAAGTAAGAGAGAAGAGCGAAGCGGAAATATCTTAAAGACAGCAATGAATTATATCAATGACAACTTCCAGAAGGATATATCCCTGGACGATGTTTCAAGAGTAGTTAATATCTCTCCTTATTATTTCAGTAAGATATTTAAAGAAGAAAATGGACTAAATTTCATCGAGTATCTGACAAATGTAAGGATTGATAAGGCCAAGAAACTGCTGGAGGATTCCAATCTTTCCATAAAGGAGATATGTCTTTCATGCGGATATACCGATCCAAACTATTTTAGCCGCAGTTTCAAAAAGAACGTGGGAGTTACACCTACTGAATACAAAGAAAAGTTCTGATAAAAGGTATTGAAAAATGGGGAAATGTTTTAGAAGGGTTAGTCTTTTATTGCTTATCTCGCTTCTCACAATGACAGTACTTTCCGGGTGCGAGAAGGAAATAACGCATGAAGAGAGCAAAGCAAAAAAAGAGAGCGATAAGATACAGATAGGTATGTGCTTTGATTCCTTTGTTATAGAAAGGTGGCAGAGGGACAGGGACGTATTTGTTTCTACGGCAAAAGAGCTGGGAGCAGAGGTCAATGTACAAAATGCCAACGGAGATTCCAATCAGCAAAAGCAGCAGATTGAGTATTTCATTAAAAAGGGCATGGACGTAATTGTCATTATCAGTATTGACTCCGAGGCTATCGCGGATTCTGTTAAAAAAGCTCAGGATGAAGGCATTAAGATCATTGCCTATGACAGACCGATTGCAGGCACCGGGACGGATTTATACATTTCTTTTGACAATGAAACAGTAGGAGAAATGATGGGTGAGGCACTTATCAAAAGCGGCCTCAATGATGGCAAAGTCCTTATGCTATGCGGCTCGCCTACGGATTTTAATGTTCCCATGGTAGAAAATGGATTCAGAACTGTCATGGAGCAGAACAACAACGAGATTCTGGATGTCTTTTACGCTGATGGGTGGCGCGCAGAGCTGGCAGGAGAGTATATTTACAGCCATATGGATCTGGTAAATCAGGCAGATGCTATCATGTGTGGCAATGATGACCTTGCCAGCAAAGTGGTATACGCCCTTTCGGAAAAGAGACTTGCGGGCAAGAAAATGGTAGTAGGACAGGATGCAGATCTTGAAGCTTGTCAGAGAATTGTTGAGGGAACCCAGCTTATGACTGTTTATAAGCCAATTGAGAAGCTTGCACAAAAGGCGGCGGAGGTTGCAGTTCTTTTGGCTGAGGGAAAAGAGATAGAAGAGGAAGTATCTACCTATGTTGATGGAAAAAATGAAGTTCCTTATCTTAAGATAGAGCCGGTGAGTGTTACTGAAAAGAATATCGATGATGTCATAATAAAGAGCGGTTTTCATCTGAAGGAAGATGTGTACCTGAATGTTCCGGGCAAAATGCCAAAGTAAGTAAGAGTATGCTTTTGAATTTTTAATTCGAAGCATATAGCATTATTTTGATAATTAATTGCTGTGTTTGCAATAAAATGCTAGCACAGCTTTTTTTATTATAATTTAAGAATAAAAATGTGCTATAAATCGTAAGTTACTCCTATTGGTGTGATGATAGAATTACTATTGTCAAGAGCAGAGAACATCTGCAAAACCAAAAACCAAATTATTGTGGGAGGAACTAAAATGAAGAAAAAACTTTTAAGTGCAGTTCTTTCAGTTGCCATGGCAGCTTCACTCATGGTTGGATGTGGAAGCGCAGCACAGTCAGGAACACAGACTCAGACAACAGAGGCAAAGACAGAAACAAAGACAGAAACAAAGACTGAGACAGCTACAGCTACACCTGCAGCAGGCGGCGGAAAAGTCGGTGTTGCAATGCCTACTAAGGATCTTCAGAGATGGAACCAGGATGGTGCCAACATGGAAGAGCAGCTCAAGGCAGCAGGATATGAAGTAGACCTTCAGTATGCATCAAACGACATTGCTACTCAGGTTTCTCAGATTGAGAACATGATCAGCTCAGGTGCACAGGTTCTTGTTATCGCTTCTATCGATGGTGATTCACTTGGAACAGTTCTTGCACAGGCTAAGGAAGCTGGCATTTCAGTTATCGCTTATGACCGTCTTATCATGAATTCAGACGCTGTTTC
>JAEEGL010598689.1_pt1 | contig 17531 bp, 17 predicted proteins | sample 9134231 | NCBI WGS metagenome assembly JAEEGL01 (sample SAMN16246548, study PRJNA631951) | gut metagenome | biome: gut microbiome; feature: rumen; material: fiber-attached | host: Bos | place: Iran: Karaj | collected 2018-10 | reverse complement strand
GAGTTTGACACAATCGTTATTTGTAGGCATATAGGGGTTGATCCAGATGCACTATGTAGTCAACTGGCTTTAAGGGAAAGTATTAAGGCTACTTTTCCCGAAAAGAAAGTTTTAGCAGTTGGTTCAGGAAGCGCTAAATATGGTAATATTGGTAGACTAGATAAATTAGAGGATGTAAGTGATGCTCTACTTATTATTACAGATACTCCTGATAAGAGAAGAGTTGATTTTAGCTTAGATTTTAGTTGCTTCAAATATATGATTAAGATTGATCATCATCCTTTTATTGAAAAATTTTGTGATTTAGAATTAATTGAAGATGATAAAACTAGTGCCTGTGAAATAATAATGAATATGTTAGAAGAAATACCACTTATTTGTAATAAAGAAGTAGCAGAACTTCTATTTATGGGACTAGTTAGTGATTCTAATAGATTCCTATTTAATAGTTGCACTGATAAAACATTTAAACTAGTGGCTAATTATATAGAAAAATATAATTTGGATATATCTAGCTTATATCAAAAGTTATATGTTAGACCATTAAATGAAGTTAGATTAGAAGGATATATTGGTCTTAATATGACTGTAACAGAAAATGGTCTTGCCTATATTAAAATAACTGATGAAATTATAAATCAATTTGGAGTAGATAGCGCAGCTGCTGGAAATATGGTTAATAATTTTAATTTTATTAAAGAAGTATTAGTATGGTCTACTTTAACAGAAGATGTTAAAAACAAGCAAATTAGAGTATCTATTAGATCTCGTGGACCAGTAATTAATAAATTGGCAGAAGCCTATAGAGGCGGAGGTCATAAATATGCTTCAGGAGCAAAACCAACTACTTTTGAAGAAGCTATGAAATTAATGGAAGATTTAGATAAATTATGTGAAGAATATAAAAAAGTGGAGGTGTTAGAAGATGGAGATTAGAGAAGCTAACTTAGATATAATTGCTACTCGTAGAAGTCAATACCCTGATCAAGGTAAGCCAGAATTTTTACTTGTTGGTAGAAGTAATGTTGGTAAGAGTAGTTTTATTAATTCAGTATTAGGTAGAAAAAATCTTGCTTATACTTCTTCTAAACCTGGTAAAACACAAACATTAAACTTTTATGGAGTGAACAATCAATTCTTCTTAATAGATGTTCCTGGATATGGATATGCTGCTACTGATAAGAAGACACAAGCTAAGTTTGGGATGATGATAGAAGAATACTTAGAAAAGAGAGAAGAATTAAAGCGAGTATTTATGCTAGTAGATTTTAGACATAAACCTAGTGAAGATGATTTACTTATGTATAATTTCTTGAAATATTATAATTTACCAGTTACTGTTATTGCTACTAAAGCTGATAAAGTTAGTGGTAGTAAAAAACAAAAGAATTTACAAATGATTTTAGAAGAATTAGATTTAGTGCTTGGTGATGATTTAATAGTCTTCTCTGCAACTACTAAGTTAGGATGTAAAGATGTACTTAATAAAATAGAAGGTTTATTACAATAAAAAAAGAGAAGTAATTCTCTTTTTATTTGTATTTTAAACTGTTTAATACTTGCTTATAATAGACAAGGCAAGGATCATCTGGTTTAGTAGTAAATTTTAATGAGTAGAAATAATCCTTATTTTTAGAAGTATAATAATAAGTACTAGATGTATCTTGTGTTATTACTAAACCCGTCCAAGGATAGTTATTAATTGAAACATCTTTCATACTAGTATTCTTATTATTAGATTTTATAGTATTTAAATAATCATTTATTGAATTATAATTATTAGCTTTTGTTCTATTAATAGTAAATACACAATAATAATGATCTTCTGTCATATAAGCATACATATTACTATTATTATCATTATAATTAGATGTTTCAAAATTATTAGGAATAGTATAAGTTAATGAATGAAAATCTACATTACCATTAATTGTTTTTTGTCTTGGGAAAAGACTACTTTTATAAGAAATAAAGAAAATAAATATAGCTATAATACTTAATATAATTGAACTTATTATCATTACTAAAAGAGCAATTATAGAAGTGCCACCTTTCTTAGTACATAGTTTTTTCTTTTCCTCCATATTTATATCTAGCTTTTCTATTTCTTTTACTTTATTATTAGCTTTATTACAATAAAGTTTATTGAAGAAGAAGGCTAATATAGTATTTCTTATAATAATAGCTAGAACGGCATATTTAGATAAGAAACAGCATAATATAAATAGAATAGTAGCTATAACAACTAATAGATACATACGACGGTATACAAAATAGAAAGATCCTAATAGGAATGTTGGTAAAGAAAAGGAATTATCTTTTATTTGTTTACTATTAGTACCAATATATATATCTAATAATTGTTCATCTTTTACTTCTTTATTACTATCTATTAAAGAACCACAATAAGTACAATACTTAGAGTCATCATCAATAGTAGCTTTACAATTAGGACATTTCATATACCTTATTCCTTTCTTATTCTATTATAGTTTATCATATATTCATAAAAAAAACACGTTATATTACGTGTTTTATTTTATTCTAGAAGCATTTGTATCTTGATTAATTTCTTCCTTTTTTAATCTATATTTACTAGGTAATTTAGCATTAGGGAAGAAAGCTAAATAGTATTTTGTTAGAAAATATTCATAATCTTCAGTAGATTCATCTGCTTTACGATTCCTAGGTTTAAATATATTAGTTCCTGGGATTAATTCATCTGAATAATCATCTTCACTAAATCTATCATCTTTTACAGGTTCTACTTCTTCTTTCTTTTCTTGTCTTAATTTAATACCTCTATATACAGGTTCTAATTTAGTATCTAGAGTAGAAGTAATACTTATTATTTTATCTATTTGTTCTTGAGTTACAGGATGATATATTTTACCTTCAATACGTACTTTAGTTCCTGTACTTGAGAATTTAAATAAATTCATTAAGTATTCTTCTATATATACATCATTGTCTAAAGTACAAACAATGAATTTAGCAGTCTTTTGAGGTAATTCTTGATAATTAATAGTATAATTCTTTCTTAATTTATCAACATCTTTTTGATGTACTCTTAAATATTTATTACCATCAATTACTTTTTCTTTGGCAGATGAAATACCATACATATTACAAATACTTTCAGGAACATATAATCCTGATTTTGCAGATATTACATCTAATACTTCTTTATTATCATTTTCTTGTTTTATTTCAGTTTTATCTAAAGAGAAGTATTTTACTACTGCTACTGCTGATAATAGATGAGCTGCAGTTTTAACTTCAGCTTCGTTAACACTATAACATCTTTTACCATTAACAAATGTAGCACTTGTACGATTTCCAATATCGCAGAATACACAAATACCATCTTCTAAGAACATATCACCTGTTTCAATATTCTTATAAGCTTCTAAGATGGCTAAATCATTTTTCTTAGCCTTAGATTCTTTCTTTTCTTCTTTCTTTTCTCTTCTTTTTTGGAAATCAACGAATTCAGGTTCTATTTCAATACCAATAGCTTCTCCATCTTTGATTATCTTATCTAAGTCTTCTAATGTTATATGGCTATGTAATTCTCTAGGTTTAATATTTTCTAAACATAGAATTTTAATGCCCAATACATCAGCAGCATTAGAAGCTATATATAATTCATCATCTTCATCACGGTAAACAATTAACTTAGCTACTTGTTTAGTATTAACAGCATTAAATAAATGTGGAACATATGGAGTATCTGTTTCATTAGAACGATCAATAATTGTATCTAATTCTTTTTTATTAATCTCTACAAAAGTCCTAGAACCAATTCTTTGTAAATTTGCAGGATTTCCTACTCCAAATGATACAGCTACTATATAATCTACTAAGTAATGATCATCTTTTTGATATACTTCGAAATCTACTACTTCAATAGTATCTTTTCTCATAGGATGATTATGTAATTTGAATACAACAGGAACATAATGAGTATCAGTCAATTTAGATATTTCTATTAAATTAGCTATATCTTTTTCTTCTACTTTGACAAATTCTCTATTACCAATATGTCTTACATCTCTTGATATACCTATACCAAAAGCAACAGCAACATAATAATCTATGAAATATGTACCATTTTCATCATATACTTCAAATTGAACATCTTGTTTTTTCTTTTCTTCTTTTTCAGATAGATAAAAATATACTGGTTCATATGGAGTATCTGTTTCATTAGAAATTTCTTTTAAAGTTTCTATTTCTAATTCACTTATTTCTATAAAAGTACGATCTCCAATAGTAATAGTACTTAATAAGTCTCCTACACCAAAAGCTACTGCGACATAATAGTCAATATATAGATTATTTTTACTATCTCTATAAACTTCAAATTGCATATAATCACTCCTATTTTGTATCATATGATAATTATAACATAAAAAAAACTCTTTTAAAGAGTTTTTATATATTTTTATTTCTTTTCTTACCTAGTTCATTACATTTTTTATTAAATTCCTCTAAAGTTATTAATCCTTTACTTAGACGATCATGTAACATAGATAATGTTTTATCAGACATTTGGTCTTTGTCTAATGGATTATTAAACTTAGGACTATTAACATCATCAACTAAACCATCATTATATTTATTAAGAGTACTAGCATTCTTAATATTATCCATCTTCGTTTTAAACTTATTATCATCATTCAAAGGATTATTAAAATTATTATTGCCTTTTCCAATTATCATTACTCATCACCATTCCTATTCTTAAATTGTAATACAATAGGTGTGCCTGTAAAATCAAAGTTTTCTCTTATTTTATTTTCTAAGTACCTTTCGTATGAAAAATGCACTAAACCTTTATTATTTACTCTAAAAGTAAATTTAGGGGGATTGATACCAGTTTGTGAAGTAAAGTAGATTTTTAATCTTTTGCCTTTATAACTAGGTGGTAAGTTTAATTGATAAGCATCTAAAATAACATTATTGATTAAACTTGTTTTTATTTCTTTTTTAATATTTTCAGCTACTTTTATTACTTCAGGCATTAAGGTATGTATTCTTTTCTTAGTTAAAGCAGATAATGTAACAATAGGAGCGAATGTTGCGAATTGAAATTCTGCTCGCATAAGTTTTTCAAAGTCTTGAATAGTTGTATCAGTAACAGTATCCCATTTATTAACCACAAAGATAAGACCTTTTCCTCGCTCTATGGCATATCCAGCAATATGCTTATCATGTTCCTTGATTCCTTCTTCAGCATTTATTACTACTAAGCATATGTCTGATCTATCTATTGCTTTTAATGATCTAAATAAACTATATTTTTCAACTGCTTCAAAGACTTTACCTTTTTTTCTCATACCAGCGGTATCTATTAAAATATATTCTTCATTATTATATTTTAATATTGAGTCAGTTGCATCTCTAGTAGTACCGGCTACATTTGATACTACAACTCTTTCTTCATTTAAAAGAGCATTTACTAAAGAAGATTTACCTACATTAGGTCTTCCGATAATACAGAATTTTAATCTATTATCTTCTTTTTCTTCTCTTTCTTTAAAGTTCATTGTAACATTATCCATTAATTCAATAAAACCAGTATTATGAATACTACTAATAGGTATATAAGTATCAAAACCTAATTCATAGAAGTCATATAAGTTATTTTGAGCATCTTTTACATCTATCTTGTTAATAGCAACAATTATTCTCTTATCAGACTTTCTTAATATATCTCTTACTATTAAATCGTTATGAGTTAATCCTTCTTTTCCATCAACAATAAATACGACAACATCAGCTTCTTTAATAGCTATTTCTGCTTGCATCTTTATTTCATCATTAAATTCTTCTTTAGATGCATCTATTCCACCTGTATCAATTAAATAAAATCTTTTATTATTATAAGACGTCTCTTGATATATTCTATCTCTTGTAACCCCTGGGATATCTTCTATAATAGATATTTGTTTACCACATATCTTATTAAATAAAGTACTTTTCCCAACGTTTGGTCTTCCTACTAGTGCTACTGTTGGTAGATTCATGATATCCCCTCCAATTCAACGATATTATAGCATATTATTTATAAACTTTCCAATAAAAAGTCTTTATCGATGATTTATTTAATGTTATACTTATAATAGAGGTGATAGGATGAAGGATAAAAAGATATCTTGGTTTGATGATGCTAGAAAGATTACTAATGTATTAATAGTATTTATTGTTGCGATTATTATACTTAGTCAGAGTTTTGCAATTAATAATAATTTAAGTACGCTTGATATATTTAGAAATATTATTAATCACAATGTAGTATATTTACTATTATTAGTATATTTTATAGCTCTGAAGACTTATAGTGGTAAAAAGAACTTTAATTATTTGAATTTAGTATTATTATTCTTATATTTTGTAGTTACAGTTACAAGTTTATTAACAGTACTTCAATCATTTAATTTAAGTGCTATACTTACTTTTGTACTTAATTTAATACTATTTATTTATATGTTTCATGTATTTTTAAGAAATACTAGATTTTGGAAAGAATTTAAACTATGCAAATCACCATTTAATGAGTTAGGAAATGATTGGTTATTTGCAGCTGTTATAGTACTTAGTGTTACTAAATTAGCTGTTGTATTAATCTTTACTACTTCTTTAGATGGAGCTTTCTTATCGTTCTTAGATTGTTTCTTTATATGTTTATTTGGTAGATATATCTACTTATATAGATATTATTTAGATAAGAAGAATATTGATGCTAATAATAGTGGAGATTTTACTGAAATTAAAGAAAAAGTTAATGATTTTGTAGAAGAAAATGATTTAGATGGAGCAGTAGAGTCTTTAAAGAATATTGGAGATAATATAAATAATGGAGTAACTCAAATACTTGATAAGACAGAAATAGATGAAAAGATTGTGGAAGCTATTAAAGTAGAAGAACCACCAGCAAAGAAGAAAAAGGGTAGTACTAAGAAAAAAAGTACTAAGAAAAAGGTGGTGAAATAATATGAATATGTTTGAAGAAATAGATAAAATTAAAGAGGAATTACCTAAAGTTAATACCATTTCACGTGAAATTGGTAAGTTAAGATTTAATGGTTATCAAAAAATTGCTATTGGATTAGGAATATTTGTAGTTATTATGGGTGTTATATTTGGTAATTTATTCCCAGCATGTGGTAATACATCTTCATATTATTCAGGAGTATGTCTTACTACAGAATTTAATGTTTCAGTAATGATCGGTTGTTGGCTAGTTGGTTTCTTGATATGCTTAGTTATATATGGAATGGGGCATATTATCCAACTATTAAGTGAAATTAGTGAAAAATTGAAGTAAAATTGTTAAAATTATTATAAAAATTATTGCTATTAAAAAGAATATATGCTACATTTATGTTGTAAGCATAACTTATGCTTAATTAGATATAGGGAGGTATATTGATTATGAAGAAAGTAGAATTAGTAGAAGCTGTTGCAACTGCAACTGGATTAACTAAAGCAGATGCTACAAGAGCAATTGATGCAACTTTTGCAACTGTAACTAAAGCATTAGTTAAAGGAGATAAAGTTCCACTAGTTGGATTCGGAACTTTCGCAGTTTCTAAGAGAGCTGCTCGTGAAGGACGTAATCCAAGAACTGGTGAAACAGTTAAGATTGCTGCTAGAAAAGCTGTTACTTTCAAAGCAGGTACTGCTTTAAAAGAAGCTGTAAATAAGTAATTATTTCGAAAAAAAATGAGCCTAAATGTTGGGCTCTTTTTTTATGTGTGTTATAATTAGTTTGGGAGCATACGTTTAAGCTTGATATTGGAAGGTGAAAGTAATGTTAGAAACATCTCTAAAATTATTACAAGAGATTACTAATCATGGCTATAAAGCTTATATCGTCGGGGGTTTTGTTAGAGATTATATATTAGGTATAAAATCTAACGATATAGATATAGCAACTAATGCGACTCCTAAGGATATAAAAGAGATTTTTGATGATAGTTGTTTGCCAAGTGAAGATTATGGATCTGTTACGGTAATTAGTAAGGGTATTCGATTTGAGATTACCACTTTTAGACGTGATATAGGATATGTTAATAATCGTAGACCGGCAGAAATCAAATATATAGATGATTTATTAGAAGATTTAAAAAGAAGAGATTTTACTATCAATACTATATGTATGGATGAAGATGGTGAAATAGTTGATTTATTAGATGGTAGAAGTGATATAGAAAAAAGAGTTATTAGATGTGTAGGGGATGCTAATACTAAGTTTTCTGAAGATGCACTTCGAATATTACGAGCTATTAGATTTGCTACTATTCTTAATTTTAAATTGGATAATGATACAGTTAAGGCAATAAAAAATTGCAAACATTTGATAAGAAATCTTTCTTATAATCGTAAAAAAGAAGAATTAGATAAAATTTTTAGTAGTACTTATGCCAAAAATGGTATAAAATTATTATTAGAATTAGAGATAGATAAAGAATTAGATATTTCTAATTTAGACCAGGTAGAGGTTACTAATAGTTTAATTGATATATGGTGTAAATTAGATGCTAGTGATAGATATCCGTTTACAGCTTCTGAAAGAGAAGTTATGAAAAGTGTTAAAGAACTTATAGGAAAAAATAATTTAGATCCATATCTCTTATATAAATATGGTTTATATGTTAACTGTATTGCTGGAGAGTTAAATGGATATGATATTAAAGATGTTACTGAAAAATATAATAATTTAGTAATTCATAGAAGAAAAGATATTAATATTACTAGTGAAGAGATAATGAGATTACTTAATAAGTCTCCAGGGGCTTATTTAAGAAAGATCTATGATGATATAGAACAAGAGATATTATATTGTAGATTAGATAATGAAAAGGAAAAGATTTGTAAGTATATATTAAAAAAATATTAGAATGGAAGTGGGAGTATGAAGAAATATTGTAAATTATTATTTATAGTAATTGTTAGTATGTTTCTTTTTGATGTACACGCAGCAGATTACTCTCCATATGATATTATTCCCATTACTTCTAATAACAATAATATTATGACTAATACTTTCAATTATATGGGAGTTACTTATAATAGTGCGTTAGATGAGACAGGAAGCCCATATTTTACTTTTGGTGGTATATATAATAATACTAAGAAGAAGATCCCTGTTACTATTGCTATTGGTTTATTTGATAAAGATAATAAAAATATAGGGACTATATTCTATTGTACTAAAAGAGACTATGATAGTAAGTATTCTGGATTAGAAGTTAAGGCTAATGGAAGTGTTTATTTTAAGATTAGTGCTAAAAGTAAATACTTTGTTGAAGGTAAAGGTTTTGCTGATGTTACTAGTTATTCTATTCTAAATGATAATAAAGACTGTGAGGCTGCAGGATTTTCTAAATATGCAGGATTAACTCCTGATGAAATAAAGAATGGTGTTAAACCAACTGAACCAGTTGTTGAAAAACCTATTCATAAGGGTGGCCTTATGGATATTATAAAAACTATTTCAGGTGGTCTACAAGTAGGATTATTATTCTTAGGCATTATCGCAGGATTATTCTTCTATATGCTTTATTGCCAAGTATTAAATAACTTATATAAAAGAATGTATAATACAGCTTCATCTTTAGTATTTGTACCTATAGTTAACTTCTATTTATGTGTTAAATTAGCTTTTGGACCAGTTATTGGTCTTGTATGGATTGGTTTATTAGTACTTGGAGGGTTACTTGCAGTATTAAAGATAAGTTTCTTACTTGTTATAGCAGAATTATTACTTGATATAGCCTTTATCGCTTGTATTATTAAACTAATTACTAAGAAATATGCATTATTCTATTATGATCCTAATGTTCAAAAAGGAAATAATAAGAATAATGATAAGAAAAAAGGTCTTATTAGTAAATTTATAGTTGGTGATGTTACTGGAGAAGATGTTGATCTTAATAGTAATAATGTTACTACTAATATAGATGCTATTAAGCAAGGTTTATTAAAGGGAGAAGAGGAGTCTTTAATTGATGATACAGGAGCTGATTCTTTCAAAGTAGATTTAAATTATTCAGCAGCAGATGTTGCCAATGTTAATAATGACTATTTTGATGTTTCATCAGGATTTAGTGATACAGGAGCAGCTCAAGTAGATACTACAGGAGATAATAAAGATTCAGCTACTAGTGATATAGTAAGTTTTATGGGAACTGAGGTTGATGATAGAAAAACTGGTGGTACTGAGACTACTGATTTCTCTTCAATATTAAATTTAGATGATGAAGAAGAAAAAGAAGCAGATTTTGATGAGGATTTACCAGGAGATGAATAAAAGATAGTTTTCTATCTTTTTTTTTTAATTTGTGATAATATAAAGACAATAAATGGAGATGATAGTATGGATTCTAAATTACTTAGTTTTTTTAAAGATGGTAATATAGTAATGCCCTTGGTATTATATAAGAACTATAAGAGTTTAAAATTAAAATTAGATGAACTTATTTTCTTATTATATATACATAATATAGGTAATAAACATGTATTTGATCCAGAAAAGTTTTCTAATGATTTGGGATTAGAATTAAAAGATATAATGACTTGTGTTTCTAATCTTACTGATAAAGGCTTTATTATTGTAGAGACTAATAAGAATGATAAAGGATTAATGGAAGAAGTTATTAACTTAGAAGGTTTTTATAATAAGATATCATTATTATTAATGGAAGAAGTTAATAAGAATGATAATGATAATTCTAATGTATATGAAATGGTAGAAAAAGAATTTGGTAGAACACTTAGTCCTATTGAATATGAAATAATTAAAGCTTGGTTAGAAAATAATATTAGTGAAGAATTAATAAAAGAAGCTTTAAAGGAAGCTACTTTTAATGGGGTATCTAATCTTAGATATATAGATAAAATATTATATGAATGGGGAAAAGTTGGTATTAAGAACAGCAAAGATGTAGAAGAAGCTCGTAAAAAGAGAAATACTAATAAAGATAAAAAAGATGATAATATAGATATGGACATAGTTGATTGGAATTGGTTTGAAGATGATGAATAGGATAGTAGAGTATTTAGATTACTTATTCCCTAATCCTAAATGTGAATTAACATATAATACTGATTATGAATTATTAATAGCTATTGTATTAAGCGCTCAATCTACTGATAAAAGAGTTAATAGTGTTACACCTACTATATTTTCTAAATATAAGTCTTTAGAAGAACTTAGTAAGGCTAAATTAAGTGATTTAGAAGATATTATTAGGCCAGTTGGTTCTTTTAGAAAGAAAAGTGAATATATAAGAGATATTGCTAATATATTAGTTAATGAATATAATGGAGTAGTTCCTCAAGATAGAGATGTTTTAACTACTTTTCCTGGGGTAGGTAGAAAAACAGCTAATGTTTTTTTAGCTGAATATTATAATTATCCATATATTGCTGTTGATACTCATGTAGAAAGAGTCTCTAAAAGGCTTAAATTAGCTTATTTAAGCGATAATGTTCTAGATATAGAGAAGAAGCTTATGAAAAAGTTTCCTAAGTCTATATGGGCTAAATTGCACTTACAAATGGTATTATTTGGAAGATATTATTGTAAAGCTATTAAACCAGAATGTAGAGATTGTAAATTAAAAGATATTTGTAGAGAAAAAAAGAAGAATCTTAATTGATTCTTCTTTTTATTTATGGTGTTTCTGGTTCGGGATTTTCTCCTGGATCTTCTGGAGTCTCAGGAGGATCTTCCTTCTTAGCAATAGTTGCCGTAGCAGGAGCTGATTGTAATTCATTTATTCCTTTATAAGTACCAATTACTTTATAAACAGATTGATATGGATTAGCTGGTTTAAATCTATAAGTTGTTTTATCAGTCCAATCTAGTAATTCAGCACCATAATAAACATTATAACCAAATGTACCATATTCTGATTTAGCAACAGGTCCTGGAGATGTTGGACTCCATGATAGAGTAACATATCCATCTTCTCCTAAAGTAGCTTTTAAACCTCCTGGAGCAGGAATTACATATGATGAATAATCAGTTTCTGTAGGTTCATGACCTTTCTTGAAATATTCATATACTGCAGAACTTCCAGGTCCAGCAAGTTTTGGTGGATTAGATCCAGCAGCGATACCTAATTTAACAACACTATTTGGCATAGTAAATGCTGCGCGATTTCCTTCCATAGCTCCACTAGAAACTAAAGCATTGAATAGTTTATCTTTTTGGATAGTTGCTGGGATATTATGTAATACATATCCTTGAGCAATAGACTCTTTAGTGAAATCATCATATCCATACCACATACCAATAACTGTTTTAGTTGAATAACCAATTACCCATGAATCACGTATAGCATCACCAGGCATATTATAACGATTCATAGTATTTTCATCAAAGTTAGTAGTACCAGTTTTACAAGCTACATTACTTGGTGTACCACCAGTTAAAGCAACATCTTGTAGAACACTTGAAATCATGAAGGCAGTTGCATCAGACATTACTTTTCTTTTTACTTGTTTATGTTCAGCTTCTTTTCCAGTTGATCTATAAATAATTTTACTTACTGAATATGGTTCATTATAATATCCTCCATTTGAGAAGGCAGCATAAGCAGCAGCCATTTCCATAGGAGATACTCCAGTAAAGGCTCCAATAGAATGAGCTTCATGTAATCTTATTGTTTCTTTTACATCACTCTTATCTTTTGGATTATAACAATTATTCTCTTCATAATTGAAAGTATAACCACTTTCACATATTTCTGGAGTTATACCAAGTCCAGTAACAAACTCAGATATTTTCTTATTATCTACTTTTTGGAAGGCTTTTAAAGCAGGAATATTACGTGAAGCAGATAATGCTCTTCTTAAGGTAATAGTTCCATAGTATCCACCATCCCAGTTCTTTATAGAACGGCCATTAGAATAACTATATGGTGAATCACTAAATAGCTCATAAGTAGACCAATCATTATATTCAATACCAGGACCATAATCAAATAATGGTTTTGCAGTAGAACCTGGTTGTCTCTTAATATCAGTAGCATAATTTAATTGTGAAAGATTAGAATTAGTACGCCCATTAATATTACGGCCATTACCAATAGCTAATACTTTTCCTGATTCTGTATCTAGAACAGCAACACCTGTTTGAACTCTATCATTTATCCAACCATAAGTTTCACCATTTAATACAGCGTTTACTCCATCTTGTCTTGATCTATCTAAGTTTGTATATACTTTTAATGATGTAGTATATGGATTAACTTTATATTTTTCTTTTACTTCTTCTACAACAGTATCAATATATCCTTGATATTTATTAGCTGTTACAGCTGTAGGTTCAACAGTTAAACTTTCTACTGGAATAGAATTAGCTAATTCTTCTTCTTCCTTAGTAATATAACCATGTTTACGCATTAAGTATAATACAGTAGCACGTCTAGCTGTTGCATTCTTAGGATTAACATTTGGTCTATAGTAGTTAGGAGATTTAAACATACCAGCAAGGATAGCTGCTTCACTTAAATTTAATTCAGTAACACTCTTACCAAAGTAAGTACGAGAAGCTTCTTCAACTCCATAGACATTTCCACCTAAGAAGTGGTTATTAACATAGAACTCAATAATTTGTTCTTTTGAATAATTCTTTTCTAGTTTAAATACTGCTAAATAAATATCTTCAAATTTACGAACAATTCCAGCTACACCAGAATCAGCTTTAGCATCAGTGAAACTGTTTTTAACAACTTGCATTGTAATAGTAGAAGCTCCTCCAGCACCTGAATTACCAGTAAATTGTCCTACAGCGGCTTTCATAAAACGAGGAGCATCAAATCCATTGTGTTGGAAGTAACGAGAATCCTCAGTTGCTACTATAGCATCTACTAAAACTTCTGGCATTTGATCATATTTAATCTTTTCACGTTTTTCAGAACCAAGTTTAGCAAATTCTTTTTCATCTTTGTCATATAAAATAGTTATCTCTTTGGTATTTAATTGTTCTTCTTTGAACTTAGGATCTGCTTCTACTTTAATATAAACCATAAAAGCAGAGAAAGCTGCTAAACCACAAATACCTAAGAATAAGAATAATATTAAGAAAGCATTAAGTAATTTCTTCTTTCTTTTTTGATTCTTAACTTTATTTAACATTTGAGCTACTCCAACAATAATAGCTATTCCTATAGCAGTAACTACTGTCATAATAAATCCAAATGTTAAGAAACAAAGTAGTAAGATTGCTACTATTCCTAATCCACAAGCTAATTTGATATTTTTATCAGTCTTGTTTCTAATATCAACACGCCTTTTTATTTGATTTGTTTTACTACTAGTATATCTTCTATGAGAACTACTAGTTCTTGTTGGTCTTCTTCCTTTTATATCTTTTTTTTGCATATTAACTACCTCCGGTTAATTGATCTATTATTTTTAAATAATCTATTCTTGGATTAAATCCATCTTTTAATAAATATCCATTTTCTTTGAAAAACTCTAGAGGAATAGATTTTCTATCATTAGTATTTAGAAAAGTAATAAGATCTTTTGCTAATAATAGGTATGTTTCATTTAATTTAGTAAATCTTACTATTAAGAATGATATTCCATGATGTCTTTCTATATTTTCTAAATGTTTTATTTGATGAGGATGAATATTATTAAGAGAAAAAGATGTTTTACTAGTTGTTTCTTTAGCTTCAAAGTCAATATAAAAGCCTTTATATAATCCGTTATAATCTGTAGTAGATGGTACTGTGAAAAAAGCTTCTTTAATTACCGTTTTATCACGAGATGGATAATCTACTTTAGTTATCTTAATAGGAGTAGGCTTTTTATATATATAAGCTTTATCTATATTCCTATAATATTCATTAGAAAGATTAATATCACTTTCTAGACTCATTCCTCTATTTTTATGAGAAATATCAGTATGTTTAGATATTTCTTTTTTTATTCCATTTGGGTAATTCATCTAATCACCTTACTTTATTATACTATATTAATACTATTTTTTCTATAAGTTTTATCTAATTATTTATATATTTCTGTTTTGGCTTTATAATTGACAAATATTACTTATAATGACATAATATTACTGTAAGGGATTGGTGATAAAATGTATCAAAATAAGATAACACTTATGCCTCAAGATATCTTAGAAAAAGAGTTTAAGATTGATACTCGTGGATATCGTTTAAGAGAGGTAGATCAATTTTTAGATACTATTATTGGCGATTATGAGCAATTCTTAAATATTATTAATAATTTAGAAAAAGAAAAGTCTGATTTAATGGCAGAAATTGTTAATTTAAAACAAGAACTTAGAAATTCTAAATTAAATATGGAAGTTGCGAATAATAATACTAATAATGGTGAAGTTACAAATGTTGATATTTTACGTAGATTATCTCAATTAGAGAAGATGGTTTACAATATGAGTGATAAGAAGGAAGACGAATAGTATACGACAAACGCTGGAGTCCTTGAGACTCTTGAGGAAAGTCCATGCTCGCACAGTTCTGAGATGGCTGTAGTGTTCATGCTAGACGAAAAAATAAGTCTAGGTAGCTTAGGCTAACGGCGGATTAATTTCCTAAGTCTATGATAGGGAAAAATCTATAAAGTGCCGCAGTGACGATGTCTTTGGAAACAAAGAAGTGAAACGAGGTAAACCCCATGAGCGAGAAATCCAAAATTGGTAGGAGAGCTCTAACGAAAGAAATGAATGGAGTTAGGGACCGAGTAATCGGTAGATAGATGTTTGTCGCCTAGTAATAGGTACAGAACATGGCTTAAGTATATTATTTGTATAATAAAGAGGTGTTGTATGAAGGAGATAGGTGAATATTTAAAACGAACTAGAATTAAAAACGGCGTTAGTATTACTGAAGTAGCAGAAGACTTAGATTTTTCTACAACATTACTTGAGAATATAGAAAGTGGTAATGTAAGAGCTTTTAAAGATGTATATGAATTAAAAGACGCAGTAAAGGCTTATGCTAAGTATTTAGGACTAGATTCTGAAAAAGTAGTAGATGAATTTAATGGTTTTTTATTTCAACATACTTCTAAGATATCTTTAGAGGATATCAAAGCTGCTCAAAAGAAATTAGAAGAGAAGGATAAGAATAAAGTTAAATCACCTTATACTAAAGAATATAAGGAAAAAGTAAGTAGAGTTCCTATTATAGCTGTTATTTTTGGTTTACTTGTTCTTAGTCTTTTTATATGGTTTGTTTTAAGTAAGATTAATAAAGCTCCTACAAGAGTTGATGAATTAAAACCTGTAATCATTGAAAGGAGAAATGTATGAATTTACCAACTAAACTAACTGTACTTAGACTTATTTTATCTGTTGTTGTAATTGCAATATTATGTATACCATTCCATCTATTTGGATTCCATTTTCCAGAATGGGATGTTAATGGTGTAGTAGTTTCATTACAATACTTACTTGCTGGATTATTTTTTGTAATTGCTAGTGTTACTGATTGGGCTGATGGATATATTGCTAGAAAGTATAATTTAGTAACTGATACTGGAAAGATGTTAGATGCTATCGCTGATAAAGTATTAGTTAACTCAGTATTAATTATTTTAGCAGCTCAAGGATGTTTCCATGTAATTATTCCAGTAGTAATTGTTTTAAGAGATATAGTTGTTAATGCTATTAAGATGGAAGCTGCTTCTAAAGGTAAAGTAGTAGCTGCTATTAAGAGTGGTAAGTTAAAAACAGCTTGTTTAATGACTGGATTAGTACTAGTATTTATTAGTAATATTCCATTTGAATTTATCAATATTCGTGTTGATCTATTCTTATTATATTTTGCTGTAATTATGTCTATAGTATCTGGAGTACAATATTTTGTACTTAATAAATCAATTATTTTTGGAGATAAGTAAAATAAATAATTCAAGTTAAAAATAAGTTAAAAAACTCTTTTTCATTAAAGAGTTTTTAATTTTTTATAGAAAAAAAGACTGTAAAACGATAAAACAAATGTTCGAAAAAGTATTGACTTTTTATTTTAATGTATTATACAATTAGAATGTAAGTTATTTTCAAGGAGGATTTATGAAAGCAGTTAAAGAAAATGGGTCTAAAGATAAAGCTTTAGAACAAGTATTAAATGACATAGAAAAACAATTTGGAAAAGGTTCAATTATGAAGCTTGGAGAAAATAAACATATGAAAGTAGATGTAGTATCAAGTGGTGTTTTATCTCTTGATATTGCGCTTGGAGTTGGAGGTTATCCAAAAGGAAGAATTATTGAAATATATGGTCCAGAATCTTCTGGAAAAACCACTTTTGCTTTGCAAGCAATTGCTGAACATCAAAAACTCGGTGGAAGAGCTGCCTTTATTGATGCAGAACATGCTCTTGATCCAGTATATGCTGAAAAGCTAGGAGTAAATATAGATGAATTATTACTTTCACAACCAGATACAGGAGAACAAGCATTAGAAATATGTGATGCTTTAGTTAGAAGTGAAGCTATTAGTATTATTGTTATAGACTCAGTTG
>JAEEGL012867267.1_pt1 | contig 17532 bp, 29 predicted proteins | sample 9134231 | NCBI WGS metagenome assembly JAEEGL01 (sample SAMN16246548, study PRJNA631951) | gut metagenome | biome: gut microbiome; feature: rumen; material: fiber-attached | host: Bos | place: Iran: Karaj | collected 2018-10 | reverse complement strand
ACATTATATAGTCCAAAAGCAAACTTTAGTTCTCCGTTTTGATAACCTTGGCATGTACCTTTAATTTGGAAATAAACACTATCTTCTAGTTTTACAAAACCCTTATCTGTTAAATTGACTTGCTTTGTTACTTCTGAAGATTTATCTCTTGAATAGCCACACTTACCACATGAATTGTCGTATTTAGAAGTTTTTGTATTACCACCGCAAGCGGAAAGAATGAGTGAGGAAGTTAAAATAAATAAAGATAATATTTTTTTGTGTTTCATTGGATATAACCTCAATATTTTATTTCTTAGCCTCATAACTATTATATATAAATAAGGAATAAAAGAAAACTCCCCACCGGAGTGAGGAGTTAGGATTTATAACAAACAATAAGTTTGATTGTTATGATTAAGCTTGTCCGCCTTCGCCACCTTCTGTAGCTGGTGCGTTGATGTAATCAATAACGAAACCTAATGCGCCATAGTATTCACTTGGACCATCGTTTTGACCTTTTGTCTTATCGAAGTGAATTGTAACTTTGACGTTATCAGATGCGAATTCGACAACTCTATCATTGATGGAGTCAACTGGTAAACATTTACCTGGATCACCAGAGTCTGTCTTATTAGCTTCGAAGTGAGTCATGTAACTTCTACCCATTGTAGCTGTTGCTGGATCGACGATAGATGTCATATTCATGTAACAGTATGCGTTCTTACCATCAACTTCCCAGAAGAATTCTGCTGCTGGTTTTGAATATGGATTCATACATTGGAAGTCACACTTTGTATTCCAAGCATTAACTTGTTCTAATGTGTAAGCTGTAGCTTGTTCACCACCGAGTTTAGCGAAGAAACCTTCGTGTTCAGCGCTTGGATTCTTAACGACATCAACAGTCTTAATAACGAATGCTTTATCAATAACTTCGATAGCTAATCCACCTGCGGATTGGTCATCACGAATGAAGTATGTGTAGTTGCCATCGTTACCTTGGAAATCTGTAGTTCCAATTGTTAATGCAGCGTATGATGTTGCATCAGCGCCGCCCCAAATAGTGTAAACTTCAGTAACAATATTTGGAAGATCAGTTAAACATAATTCAACTGAGAATGGTTTTGCAGTTGCGTCTGCAGCTGGTTCAAATGTAACTGCTGCTGCGAAATCTGCTGCTTCTGGAGCTTCTTTACCATAAACGAATGTACCGTTACGATCTGCTAAACCCCATGCCCATTTGAGTTCGCCTGCTTTGTAAAGTGTTTCAGTACCTGCGACTTTTGCGTACACTTTATTGTCAGCTTTTGTTTCTAATGTAACTGTATCGAATGTGACGCCTTTTTGAGGTTCACGGCTAACTGGAGCTCTTGATACAGGTGCTTTAGAAGTAACTTTACCAGATGTTTTTCCTGGAGCTGTAGATTTCTTGTCACCACCACATGCAACTAATGTTAATGCTGCTGCGATACCAACAAGACCTAAAATTTTATTGTGTTTCATAGATTTTCCTTTCCGTGCATAAAATACGCACATAAAACCACAATCATTTCTTATTGTTGTTGATGTAATCCCTTATATCAACTTTATATATTTATATATTATCTATCTTTTTTTGCTTTTTCAATAGGTAGAGTAAACATTTTTACAAAAGTTGACTATTATATACATTTATAAATAAATGTAAAAAGAAAAGACCCATTTTTACAAATGAGTCTATCTTGTTGTTTTAATAAATACTCGCTAAATTAGTCAACCCAAGTGACTAAGACGATAGGAGCGTTATCACCACGTCTGTTACCTAATTTAAGTTGACGTGTGTAACCACCATTTCTACTAGCCATTTTTGGACCAATTTCGTTGAAGAGTTTGTTAAGAGCGTTAACACCTGCTTCATCATCTAAATTACGGACGAATCTAGCAGCGTTTCTCTTTGCGTTCATTAAATCTTCTTTCTTTGTTAAAGTAACTAATCTATCAGCTTCTTTAACTACATCTTTAGCGACTGCTGCTGTAACCTTGACGGAATCTTTTAAGATTAAATCTGTAACAACGTTACGGAGCATGTTTTCATATTTACTTTTGGTATAAGCGGCTTTAAATCTAACGCCGGTTTTACCGTGTACATTTTTACGACCTTGTGCTGGCATTGTTTATTGCCTCCTTACTCAAATTCTTTGAATGATAAGCCAATACCTGCAAGTTTTTCCTTAATTTCTTTAAGGGATTTCTTACCTAAGTTTTTGACTTTCATCATATCTTCTTCTGTTCTATCTGTTAACTCTAAAACTGTTGCAATTCCTGCACGTTTTAAGCAGTTATAGCTACGGACAGAGAGATCAAGTTCTTCAATAGTGATTGTTTCAAATTTATTTTCTTCAACTTGAACTTCTTCTTTTTCAATATTGATATCACGTGTGATTGTTTCAAGATCTGCGAACTTATTGAAGTGGTCGACTAAGATTTTTGCAGAGAGTGCCACTGCTGCTTGAGGAGTGATACTTCCATCTGTCCAAACTTCAATGATGAGTTTGTCAAATCTAGAATCGTGACCAACACGTGTGTTTTCTACTGTATAGTTAGCTTTTCTAACTGGAGAATAGTTACTATCAGTGGAGATTGCACCAACTGGAAGAACTGTGTGTAAGAATTTGTTTTGTTCACCTGTAACGTAGCCACGGCCATTACGTGCATGTAAAACCATGTTTAATTTGCCGCCTTCGCAAACATTTGCGATAACGACATCTTTATTAATAACTTCTACGCCTGTTGGGCAAACGATATCAGCACCTGTAACGACCTTAGGTCCTTCAACGCTGATTTCAAGCTTCTTATTGCCATCGTCTTCTGGGTTGATAGCAAGAACTAAATCTTTTAAGTTAAGAATAATAGTAGTGACATCTTCTTCTACGCCTGGAAGCGCTGTGAATTCGTGTCTAGCACCTTCAACTTCGACTGCATAGATAGATGCACCTGGTAAGGATGATAATAAGACTCTACGTAATGCATTACCTAAAGTTAGGCCAAATCCTCTCTCGAGTGGTTCAATGACGAAACGTCCATAGTTTTCTGTTCCATCATAGTCAGCGGATGAGATATCGAATCTCTCAAATGGATTAGCAATTTTCATCTTAATTACCTCCTATTATCCTCTTGGTTTCTTTGGTGGACGGCATCCATTGTGTGGGATTGGTGTTGTATCTACGATAGATAAAACTTGTAATCCTGCAGCAGCGAGAGAACGGATAGCACCTTCTCTACCTGGACCAGGTCCTTTAACATCGACGTCAACTTGACGGATGCCTTGGTCATAAGCGACTTTAGCAGCAGCTTCACTTGCTTGCATAGCAGCAAATGGAGTAGCTTTCTTAGCGCCTTTGAAGCCCATTGCACCAGCTGAAGACCAGCTTAATGCGTTACCTTGTTCGTCACAGATTGTAACGATTGTATTATTGAATGTTGCGTGAATGTGAGCAACACCACGGGTAAATGAACGTTTTACTTTCTTTTTACGGGTTGTTGTTTTAGTTGCCATAAATTAGTAATCTCCTTTCATTAACCTTGTGGAGCCATCTTCTTATTAGCGATGGTCTTTCTTGGACCCTTACGAGTTCTTGCATTTGTTTTTGTTCTTTGTCCACGAACTGGTAAACCTTTTCTGTGTCTGAGACCTCTGTAGCAGCCGATTTCTTGTAAACGTTTAATGTTTAATGCGACTTCTCTTCTGAGATCACCTTCTGTTTTGTAGTTACCGATTTCGTTTCTAATAGCACCGAGTTGATCATCTGTTAAATCTTTAACTCTGATTGTTCCATCAACTTTAGCGCCTTTGCAGATTTCTTCTGCGACATGTCTGCCGATACCATAGATATAGGTAAGAGCGAATTTGACTGGTTTGTCATTAGGAATATCAACACCAACGATACGTGCCATACTCATTTCCTCCTAATTAACCTTGTCTTTGCTTATGCTTTGGGTCGCTACAAATGACCATGACTTTGCCATGTCTTTTGATGACTCTGCATTTTGAGCAAATAGGTTTTACTGAAGGTCTTACTTTCATAATTAGTTTTCCTCCTTGAAATAATTTTGGTTACACAGGTAATTATTTGAACCTGTAAGTGATACGGCCCCGTGTTAAATCATAAGGCGAGATTTCAACCGTAACTCTATCTCCTGGGAGAATGCGTATGTAATTCATACGGATTTTACCAGAAACGGTGGCCTGAATTACGACGCCATTTTCGAGTTCTACTTTAAAGTTTGCGTTTGGTAGACACTCTTTGACGATCGCCTGTACTTCGATGACGTCTGCTTTAGACATTTATTGTTCTCCTTCTTTCATGGTAATAATTTCATAGCCGTCTTTAGTAACAACGACAGTGTTTTCATAGTGGCAAGTTAATTTGCCATCTCGGCTTTTCACAGTCCAACCATCCCCTAAGGTACGTGTTTCTTTCTTGCCTTCTAGAACCATAGGTTCGATACAGAGACACATTCCTTCTCCAAGGATAGGACCAGTTCCAGGTTTTCCATAGTTTGGAATAACTGGATCTTCGTGCATGTGTGTGCCGATGCCATGACCTGTATAATCTCTCGCTAGAGAATAGCCATGATCTTCATTAAATTTTTGAATTGTAGCACAGATATCACCTAATCTTACTCCTGGTTTTACTAGTTTAACTGCTTCAAAGAATGATTGTTTAGTTACATCCATTAATCTTTGAGCACGTTCACTAACAACTCCTACTGGATAAGTTCTACATGCATCTGCGTAATAACCTTTATATACCGCTACGACATCAAGGGAAACTATATCGCCATCATGAAGAACGATCTTACTAGATGGAATTCCATGGATTAGAGTGTCATTAACTGAGATACAGATATAACCTGGATAATCATAGTAACCTTTAGAGCCACTAGTGCATTCGTGTTTTATCATGACCTCGTTAGCGAGTTCATCTAATTCTAATGTAGTAATTCCATTACGGAGAGCTTTGCGTAATGTCTCAAAGACATCAGCGACACATTCTCCTGCCTTCTTCATTAAGGCTATTTCCCTTGTTGACTTAGCGTAAATCATAATAAATGTTATTTCTTCAAAAATTCGGAGATTTCATCGAACAACTTATCGCTTCCCATTAAACTATTGTAACTTACGAGATTACCAAGCTTAGCGTAGTAATCAAGAAGTGGCTTAGTTTGAGAAACATAATGTTGTAAACGAACTTTCATTGCCTCTTCATTGTCGTCAGCGCGTTGATAGAGTGGCCCACCACATATGTCACAGATTCCATCTTTATTAGGTTTCATGTTGACGATATGGTATGGAGCGCCACAATTTTTGCACACTCTACGACCAGAGACACGTCTGATAAGTTCTTCTTCGTCACAATCAAGATTGATAACAACTTCGATTGGACGATTTATTTCCTTAGATAATTTCTCCAATGCTTCCGCTTGAGGAAGAGTTCTTGGGAAACCATCTAATAGGAACCCATTTTCGCAATCTGGTTTGCTTAATCTTTCTTTAACAATGCCAATAGTGACATCATCAGGGACTAAGTGACCATCATCAATAAATGATTTTGCGAGTTTTCCAAGCTCAGTACCCTCTTTGATAGCTTCTCTAAACATATCTCCAGTGGAAATATGTACGAGACCAAAGGATATGAGTTTCTTTGCCAATGTGCCTTTTCCAGCACCTGGAGGACCCATTAAGATGATATTCTTCTTCATGGGACTTATTGACCTCCACCTGCGACAACTTCATCAAATGATTTACCTGCGAGAAGTCCATCAATTTGAGAGTTAAGTTCAAGTGCAACACCAACAACGATGATTAAGCCAGTTCCACCTAATGCAAGAGCTTGGCCATTAGCGCCGAAGATTCCTGACATTGTTAATACTGGTGGGAGTGCTGCAATAAATGCGAGTGATAATGCACCGATACAAGTGACACGGTTAAGAACTTTTCTAATGTAACGTTCTGTTTCATTACCAGGTCTAATACCTGGGATGTAAGAACCGTTCTTTTGGAAGTTCTCCGCCAATTGTTGAGGATTGATTTGTAAATTCGCGTAGAAGAATGTAAATGCAATTGTGAGGACTAAATAGATAATTAAGCCCCATGGCATGTACCATCCACCTGGCATCTCATAAAGAGTGGACATATTGAAGATGTTGAGCCATGAATCACTTGCATGATCAGGGTCTATAAACGCGACGATGATACTTGGTGTCATTAAGATTGAGCTAGCGAAGATAACTGGAATAACACTAGCGGAGTTAATCTTAATTGGTAAGAAGCTTGCCTTTGCCATACTTTGAGTTTGGCCACCCTTTCCAGAGTGTTGGACAGGAATCTTACGTTTTGCAAGTTCTGTAAATGTGACGAATGAGATAATGAGTAAGTAAGCTAAGACATATAACAAGAATTGGAATACGCCTCTGATTGCTTGTACATCACCTTGCGCCATAATGTTTGGACCACAGTAGTTCATGAATGCTGTAGTCATTTGTGTTGGTAAACCAGATACGATACCAGCAAAGATGATCATAGAGATACCATTACCGATACCCTTAACGGAGATTTGGTCACCAAGCCACATAACAAGCATACTGCCAGCAAGTAATACGATAACAATATAAATGTATGTAAATACTGGATTTGTAGCAGTATTGAATGTAATGTATTGGGAATTCTCCATTGTTTTGATAATTCCATAGGCTTGAACAGCACCTAACATAAGAGTTAAGTATCTTGTAGCCATTTCCATCTTTTTACGGCCATATTGTCCTTGACGTTTTAATTCAGATAATGCTGGTAAAACGTCAGTGGATAATAATTGGACGATAATTTGAGATGTGATGTATGGAGAAACACCAAGAGCGAAGATTGAGAAACTTTGAAGTGTTCCACCACCCATTAAGTTCATTAAGCTTAAAGGGTTGTTTCCACTTAAGAATTGACCAAGTTCGCTTGCTTTATCGATGACAACACCTGGAACAGTGATTTGTGCACCGATACGGAATACGAAGAGAATTAAGATCGTAAATAGAATACGATTCATAATCTCCTTATTTTTTAATATTGAAGCGATTTTCTTCATATTACATCACCTCAATTTTTCCACCTGCATTAACAATAGCAGCCTCAGCGGATTTAGAGAAAGCGTTAGCTTGAACAGTTAAGCTCTTTGTGAGAGTTCCTGCACCTAAAACTTTTATTCCATCACGTTCATTTTTAATTAATCCAGTTTCAACGAGTAAAGCTGGGGAGACTACTGTGCCGTTTTCGAATCTCTCTAATGCGGACACGTTAATGGTGGCATAATTGATATGATTAACATTCTTGAAACCACGTTTTGGTAAAGCTCTCCAAAGTGGTAATTGACCACCTTCGAAACCTAATGCGACACCACCACCGCTACGAGCGTTTTGACCTTTATGACCTTTACCAGCTGTTTTGCCGTTACCAGATCCAAGACCACGACCCTTACGATAGTGTTCGCGACGTGAGCCTTCAGTGTATTGAAGTTCATGCAATTTCATATTATGTGCACCTCCTAATTTCTATTCTCTGCAAATGTAGTTAATTTACAGTTTATTCTTTGCCACGAAGCTCTTTCATAGCTTTGTAGCTCTTGAGGTTATTTAAGCCTTGGTTAGTAGCTCTAATGATATTGATTGGAGCTCTTGAACCATAAACTTTTGAGCAAACGTTTTGGACACCTGCAAGTTCGAGGATAGCTCTAACTGGGCCACCTGCGATAATTCCAGTACCTTCAGGAGCTGGTTTTAAGTAAACATTACATGCGCCATATTTACCAACGACCTCGTGGGAGATAGTTGCACCTTTTACGAGGTGAATGTTGAATAAGTTTTTCTTTGCTGCTTCGCTAGCTTTCTTAATAGCATCTGGTACTTCAGCTGCTTTTGCTAAAGCAAAGCCATATCTACCCTTGTGGTCACCGATGACTACGAGAGCAGTGAATTTCATTCTACGTCCACCTTTGACGGTTTTACTAACACGGTTGATGAATACAACACGTTCTTCAAACTCTTTTGGTTCGTCTTTTCTATCTCTTGGAGCACGTCTGTCTGGGCGGCCACCTTTACGGTCACCACGTGGGCCACGTGCTGGACGATCTGCTTTTGCTTCTGCTTTTGGAGCTTCTTCAGCTGGTGCTGCTTCAGCAACAACTGCTTGTTCTGTTTTTTCTTCTAACATATTCATTTGCTCCTCCATTAGAATTCTAAGCCAGCTTCACGAGCTGCTTCTGCTAAAGCTTTGACACGTCCGTGATAGATGTAACCAGAACGATCGAAGACTACTTTTTTGATTTTCTTAGCAACTGCTTTTGTAGCAATGTCTTTACCGACTGCTGCAGCTGCTTTAACATTGGAACCGTTATCGAGTTTTAAAGCCATTGAACTTGAAGAAACAAGTGTAACGCCTTTAACATCATCGATAATTTGAGCTTCAATGTTTTTATTACTACGGTAGACACAGAGTCTAGGAGTTTCAGCTGTACCAGAAATTTTATTTCTAACACGAGCATGTCTTCTTAAACGAGAGACATTTTTGCTTTCTTTACTAATCATAACTCTTACCTACCTTCCTATTTACCTGCACCAGCACGTTTACCTTCTTTAGTAACAACGTGTTCGCCTTTATAACGAATACCTTTACCTAAGTATGGTTCTGGAGGTCTAACTTCTCTAATTAAAGCAGCAGTTTGACCAACAGCTTGTTTGTCAATACCTTCAACTTTAATGTTGACTAAGTTATCAACAGAAACTTTAACGCCTGTTTCAGGTTTGATAATGACTGTATGTGAGTAACCAGCCCAAATTTCAATGTTTTCACCTTTCATTTGTGCTTTGTAACCAATACCAATCATTTCAAGTTCTTTAACATAACCTTTGGAAACACCTGTGATAGCGTTATTAACGTTAGCACGGACTGTACCATGGTTTTGTTTGATTTGTTTTGTATCGTTAGCTCTCTTGAAAGAGACAACGTTACCTTCAACACTCATAGAGATGCCATTGTTTAATGCAACGTAGAGTGTTCCTTTTGGTCCAGTAACTTTAACTTTGTTATCAGCTTGTTCAACTGTAACACCAGCAGGAAGTTCGATATGTTTATTACCAATACGAGACATAATCTATCCTCCTATTACCAGACGTAGCAAATCACTTCACCACCAACACCAAGTGTACGAGCTTTAGCGTCTGTCATAACACCTTGTGATGTGGAAATGATTGCGATACCTAAACCTTTAAGAACTCTTGGAAGTTTTTCACAACCAACGTTAACTCTTAAGCCAGGTTTAGAGATTTTCTTTAAGCCAGAGATGACTTTAGTGCCATCTGCAGCGTATTTGAGTGTGATTGCTAATTCTTTTTTAACTTTACCAGTTACTTTGTAATCAGCAATGAAGCCTTCTTCTTTAAGAATACGAGCAATTTCTGCTTTCATCTTGCTAGAAGGCATTTTAACTTTTTCATATTTAAGTGCATTTGCATTGCGGATTCTTGTAAGCATATCCGCGATTGGATCTTGCATCATGTGTTATTTACCTCCTATTACCAAGATGATTTTTTCATGCCAGGAATTTCGCCTTTGTAAGCTAATTCTCTTAAACAAATACGGCATAATTTGAATTTGCTATATACAGAGTGAGGACGTCCACAACGTTCACAACGTGTATATTCACGGACCTTATATTTTTGAGGTCTGGAGCAACGAACTTTTAAACTTGTTTTTGCCATTGTAGAACTCCTTTCTCTATTTATGGAAAGGCATACCTAATAATTCTAATAAGGTATATGCCTCAGCATCTGTTTTTGCAGTAGTGACGATAACAACGTCCATACCACGAACCTTTGCGACTTTATCGTATTCGATTTCAGGGAAGATTAATTGTTCCTTGATACCAAGTGTGTAGTTACCACGACCATCGAAAGCGTTTTTAGAAACACCACGGAAGTCACGAACACGTGGGAGAGCGATAGAGACTAACTTATCTAAGAAGTCCCACATTCTTAAACCACGAAGTGTAACTTTACATCCAATTTCTTGACCTTCACGAACTTTGAATGTAGCAATAGATTTCTTTGCTTTTGTAATAATAGGTTTTTGACCTGTGATTTGAGCAAGTTCAGCGACTGATTCTTCTAAACGTTTGCTATCTGTTGTTGCATCGCCAACACCGATATTGATAACGATTTTAGCTAATGCAGGGATTTGCATTGTGGAAGAGTAGCCATATTTTTCTAAGAGAGCTTTTCTAACTTCGTTTTCGTATTTAGTTTGTAAACGGTTAACGATAGCTGCTTTCTTATTGCCATTACCTGTTTTCTTGCTAACTTTCTTAGCTGCTGCTTTTGGAGCTTCTGCTTCTGCTACTGCAGGTGCTTCTGCCTTAGGAGCTACTTTTTTAGCTGTGCTTGTGGACTTTTTAGTGCCAGTAGCTTTTTTGATTTCTTCTGCCATTTTCTAATTCCTCCTTATAGCACAGTTCCGCTCTTCTTAGCGACGCGGACTTTTTTACCTTTGACTTCTTTATGACCAATTCTTGTTGGTTTCTTTGTCTTAGGATCAACTAACATGACGTTACTAGCATCGATTGGAGCATAGATTTCAACGATACCACCGTCAGGGTTTTGTTGTGTTGGTTTTTTATGTTTTTTACGGACGTTAACGCCTTCAACGACAACACGGTTTAATTCTGGGATAACCTTTTGGATTGTGCCAGTTTTGCCTTTGTCGCGACCAGCAATGACGATAACTTTATCACCTTTTAATAAGTTCATCAGTCATACCTCCTTATAAAACTTCGGAAGCGAGGGAAACGATTTTCATAAATCCTTCGATTCCTTTTTCACGAAGTTCACGAGCGACAGGACCAAACACACGTGTGCCTACAGGTGCGTTATCATCATTAATAATAACGACTGCATTGTCATCAAATGCGATTTGAGAACCATCTTTTCTCATGATTTGCTTCTTAGTTCTAACGACGACACATCTTACGACGTCGCCTTTTTTAACTTTACCGTTTGGGATAGCATCTTTAACTGCTGCTAAGATGATGTCACCAACGTAGCTAGATTTTCTATAAGAACCACCATAGAGGTTGAATGCACGAACACTTCTAGCACCACTGTTATCTGCGACAACAAGGTTGGTTTCCTTTTGGATCATTATTCTTTATCCTCCTTTGGTTCTTCAGCTTTAGCATCATCTTCGATTTTTGCTTCGAGGATTTCTTCTTTTAATTCTGCTTCAGCTTCTTTAACTGATAAGACAGCTTTCTTATCAATGGAGACTAATCTCCATCTTTTACTTGCGGAGAGTTTACGGCAAGCCATGATAGTGACTGTGTCACCAACTTTAGCTTGGTTCTCTTCGTCGTGAGCATAGTATTTCTTACCGTATTTAACACGTTTTCCATACTTGCTGTGTTTTTTATGAGTTTCAACAAGGACGACAATTGTTTTGGCGTTCTTGTCAGAGACGACTACACCTTGAACTGTAGCACGTGCTGCAACATTTCTTTCCATCTACAATTTCCTCCTTATTTATTCTCTGCTAATTCTCTTTCGCGTAATACTAAGTTAACGCGTGCGATGTCTTTTCTAACTGTGATGACATCTTCACCTCTTTCGAGTGCTCCGACAGCTTTCTTTCTACGGAGTTCGAAGAGTTGTTCTTTAAGTGAGTATAATTTTTCTTTTAACTCACTCGTAGATAATTCACGAACTTCATTAATTTTCATAAATCTTACTCACCTTTCTTAATAACTTTACATTTGATTGGGAGTTTGTAAGCTGCTAAGCGAAGTGCTTCCATCATGTCTGCTTCTGCAACACCTGCGATTTCAAACATGCAGCAACCTTTCTTAACTACTGCTACCCAATCTTCTGGAGAACCTTTACCAGAACCCATACGAACTTCAGCAGGCTTTTTAGTCTTTGCTAAATGTGGGAAGATTCTGATCCAGATTTGTCCACCTCTTTTTGTATAACGGGACATGACGATACGAGCTGCTTCGATTTGGCGAGTTGTAATCCATGCGCCTTCTAAAGCTTGTAAGCCATATTCACCAAAGGCTACTGTTGTTCCGCTTTTACAATGTCCTTCGTATTTAATGATGTGAGGACGACGATACTTAACACGTTTTGGTTGTAACATGACTATTCTCCTTTCCCATTATTCTTTTTAGAAAGTTCAGGACGGATTTCGCCACGGCAGATCCATACTTTAACACCTAAACGGCCATATTGAGTTGCTGCAGAAACTGCTGCATAGTCAATATCACTTCTAAGTGTATGAAGTGGGACAACACCTTCACGGTATCCTTCGCTTCTAGCAATATCAGCACCACCTAAACGGCCACCGACAGATGTCTTAATACCTTTAGCGCCTGCTTTACGTGTTTTTTGAATTGCTTTCTTTTGAACTGTTCTAAAGCTTGCTCTTTCTTCTAATTGCTTAGCAATTGTTTGAGCAACGATTGTAGCATCTAAGTCAGGATTTTTGACTTCGATGACATCAACTCTAACTTCTGCGCCAGAATAAATCTTAGCTAATTTAGATTTGATGACTTCAACGTTCTTGCCTTCTTGTCCGATGACAACACCTGGACGAGCGACAAATAACATAATTGTGAGCTTATAGCCTTTGTCTGTCTTAACTCTTTCGATTTCGACATGGCTTAATAATGCATCTTTGAGAGATGATTCAAGATATTCACGAGCTTTGATATCTTGATTGAGGAATAAGCTGTATTCTTGATCGTTTGCGTACCAACGAGAATTCCAATTCTTGTTGACACCGATTCTCATACCAACTGGACTAACTTTATGACCCATTGTTTCTCTTCCTCCTATCTCATCTTAACAACCACATAGAGGTGGCTGTTTCTTTTAACTAAGCCTGATGCTGAACCTTTAGCTCTTGGTAAGTATCTCTTCATTCTGAGACCATCATTAGCCCAGATTTTAGCGATATATAAGCTTTCTTCATCCATACCGAAGTTGTTAATTGCATTAGCAGCTGCGGATTTAATTAATTTAGTAATAGGTTCGCATGCAGCGCGATTAGTATTAGCGAGAATTCCTAATGCCACTTTGACATCTTTGCCACGAACTAAGTCCATAACAAGTCTTGCCTTACGTGGAGTTAATCTCACATTCTTAGCAATTGCTGTTGCTTCTGTTGGCATTGGCTTTTTAGGAGTTTCTGCTTTCTTTTCAGCTTTTGCTTCGACTTTTTCTTCTTTTTTAGCAGCTGCTTTCTTAGCAGGTGCTTTCTTTGCTTTAGGAGCTTCTTCAACAGGAGCTTCAACTTTTACTGCTTCTTCTTTAACTTCTGCTGCTTTTTTAGCAGTAGATGTTTTCTTTGCAGTTGTTTTCTTTGTTTCTGCCATGTATCAGTCCCTCCTATTATTTACCAGCTGCTGCAGCTTTATCTTCAGCAGTGTGGCCTGTGTGTCCTGTGAATTTTCTTGTTGGAGCAAATTCACCTAATTTGTGACCGACCATATCTTCTGTAACGTAAACAGTGATATGTTCTTTTCCGTTATAAACCGCAAAGGTGTGGCCAACAAATGATGGATAAATTGTTGAACGTCTTGACCATGTTTTGATGATCTCTTTTTTGCCAGCAGCATTAAGAGCATCAACTTTTTTAGTAAGATAGGCATCAACGAATGCGCCTTTTTTCAAACTTCTTGCCATAATTCATTTCCTTTCTTTACGATTACTTAGCGTTGCGGCGTCTTACGATTAATTTACCGCTTGCTTTCTTGAGGCTTCTTGTCTTGACACCAAGAGCACGTTTGCCCCATGGAGTACGAGGTGCATCACGTCCAACTGGACATTTACCTTCACCACCACCGTGTGGGTGATCGATAGGGTTCATAACGCTACCACGAACTGTAGGTCTTGTACCAGCCCATCTTGTTTTACCAGCTTTACCTTTGTTAACAAGATTCCAATCGTCGTTACCAACATAACCGATTGTTGCTTTACATTCGCCTAAGATTTTTCTCACTTCAGATGATGCTAAACGGACCATTACGTATTTTCCTTCAGCACCGAGAACTTGTGCAGCAGCACCAGCTGCTCTACAAAGTTGTCCACCATTTCCAGGAACTAATTCAATATTGTGAATGAATGTACCTTCTGGAATGTTCTTTAACTTCATTGCGTTACCTGGCATGATATCTGCGACATCGCCAGACATAACTTTATATCCTATTTTGATATCCTTAGGTGCGAGAATGTATCTCTTTTCTCCATCAGCGTAAGCGACTAAACAGATGTTTGCGTTACGGTTTGGATCATACTCGATCGTTTTGATGAATCCTGGGATATCATCTTTATCACGTTTGAAGTCAATAATACGGTATTTACGCTTATGACCTCCACCAATGTGACGGCATGTAATTTTACCTTGGTTATTACGTCCGCCTGTTTTGGTTAAACTGACTAATAAGGATTTCTCAGGAGTTGCAGTAGTGATTTCACTGAATGTCGAGTTTGTCATGTTTCTACGAGAAGCACTCGTAGGTTTGTAAGTTCTAATTGACATTACTTTTTCCTCCTATAATTTGAATAGCCTGAACTTTTAACTATTCTTTGAATAAGTCGATTGCTTCGCCTTCTGCGATAGTAACGACTGCTTTCTTGTAACCAGAGATGCTACCTTGGTAGCGTGTTCCTCTAGTTGTTGCTTTAGCTCTCACGTTAAGCACTTTGACATCAGTAACCTTGACTTGGAAAAGTCTTTGGAATGCTAATTTGATTTCTGTCTTAGTTGCGCTTTCGAGAACTTTAACTGTGACTTTGTTGTCATTTTGCATTAAGCTCATTGTCTTTTCAGTAATGATTGGCTTAACGATAACAGCGAAGTCTTTTTCAGTTGCTTTTGGGAAACGATTTTCTGCTTTTGCAGCTGATTTCTTAGTTGCCATATTACTTCAATGCCTCCTCAACAGCTTTAACACTTGCTTGGCTCATAACGACTGTGTCAACGTTCATTAAGTCAACAACAGATACGTTATCGGATGTAACTGTCTTTACATATCCAATATTACGTGTACATGCGAAGATTGTTTCATCGATTTCGCTAACGACGATTAATGCCTTAGCACCAACTTTGAGAGCGTCAAGCATCTTAACGCATTCTTTAGTTTTCTTTGCTGCGAATTTGATATCGTCAACAATGACTAAGCCGTCTTTAGCTTTAATTGAGAGCGCGCTCTTTAAAGCGAGCTTGTGTTCTTTTTTGTTTTGGGAAATCTTGTAGTTTTGATTTCCGACTGGACCGAACACTGTTCCACCACCAACCCAGATTGGGGAGCGGCTAGAACCTGCACGAGCACGTCCGGTACCCTTTTGACGCCATGGTTTTTTACCACCACCGCTGACTTCGTGACGAACTAATGTTTTAGCTGTAGCTTGTCTTGCGTTGGATTGTTCGACTTGAACTGCATCGAACATGGCTTGTTTGTGTGGTTCAATTCCGAATACGGAAGCGGATAAGTTCATTTTTGAAACTTCTTCGCCAGCCATGTTATAGACTTTAACACTGACGGATTTCTTTTCTGCCATGATTAACTATCTCCTTTCCATTATTCTGCTTTGTCTTCTGCTGGAGCAGCTTCAACTGCTGGAGCTTCTTCGACAACTGCTTCTGCTACAGGTGCTTCTTCAACGACTGGAGCTGCTTCTTCAACAACTGGTGCTGGTTCTTCAGCTTTTCTTTCGATTAAAGGTTTAACTGTATCAGGATGTTTAACTTCTTTGATAGCGCTACGGATTGTAACGATAGATTTTCTAGCGCCTGGGATGCCACCTCTAATTAAGATGTAGCCTTTTTCAGCGTTAACAGCGACAACTAATAAGTTAAGAATTGTTGCGCTTTCATTACCATAGTGACCAGACATGTGTTTTCCTGGCATAACACCGTGGTTATAACGACCATTGTTAGCGAAGGAACCTTGTCCTCTGTGGTAACCGGATCCGTGGCCTTTAGGACCAATTGTTCTATTCCAACGTTTGATAACGCCAGAGAAACCGTGACCCTTTGTTGTGCCGATAACGTCGACGACGTCACCTGCTTTGAATAAGTCTGCTTTGATAGCATCACCTAATTGGTAATTTGCCATCTCGTCACCCTTGAGTTCTTTGCTGAATTGATGTGGAACTGTATTTGCTTTCTTAGCGATACCTTTTTCACATTTGTTAGCACGTGATTCCTTTAAATCTTCGTAACCAACTTGAACAGCAACATAACCATCTTTTTCAAGTGTCTTAACTTGTGTAACGATGTTTGGTAAGACTTCAACGACTGTAACGGCATACATTGTTCCATCTTCAGCGAAGACTTCTGTCATGCCCATTTTGCGTCCAATAATTGCTTTCATGAACTCTTACCTCCTTAAAGTTTGATTTCGATATCAACACCTGCAGGTAGATCTAAGTTCTTAAGAGCGTCGATCGTTTCTTTCTTAGGATTTGTAATATCGATAATACGTTTGTGTGTTCTGATTTCGAATTGTTCACGAGCGTCTTTGTATTTGTGAACAGCTCTTAAAATCGTGAATACTTGTTTTTCCGTTGGGAGCGGAATAGGACCCACAACTGTAGCCCCAGTGTTTTTCGCTGCTGTTACGATCTTCTCAGCACTTAAGTCTAAGTTTTGATGATCGTAAGCTTTTAAGCGAACCCTGATTTTGGTTGCTTTTGCCATGAATTGAAATTCCTCCTTATCACTTTCTGGCTTGACCTTAATCACTCGATGCGAATTACCTGATATCACCTTCATGACAACGCTTGTGGGTGTATCAGCAACCTCGCACGTCAACGCGAGCAGTCAACGTTTAAACTATACTCCTACGCATATACTGTGTCAACACTTTAAATAAATTTAATTATGATTTGTGCATACCCTCAGGTGGCGCTTATACACTCTCGTACATGAGAAAAATTGTCCGAAATCATGGCAAAAGTGCATTTTTTTGGGTCTATTTTTGCTATTTTTGGGTATTAAAAAACGGGTTTTGAAGCCCGTAAAAATTTTTATTTATTTTCTTTTCGAAGCAGATATTTGTTATAGCTAAACTCACATCCACAGTATTCTTGGAGGTACATTTCGTGTTCCTTTATGATGAGGAGTGACTTCTCGTATCCATCGTTCTTCTTGAAGTCTGCATCAAGCCATTTGACAGAAGGATATTGCGCTTGAAGTTCTCTACCAATTTTGTTTAAGTCTTGAGCATTTTTGTACCTAGAGATAGTCATGACTGTTCCATAGTAATCAAAGCCATGATCACTAGCGTATTTGAATCCAAAGCTCAATCTCTTACGGAAACAGACTCTACATCTTTCGTGTCCTTCAGGCATATCTCCATATGGTTTCAAATCTTCAATGTAGGTTGAATAGTCATATGGAAATTCTATGACTTGAATGTCCGCTTTTATGTCTTTAATGTAAGTCTTAAGTTCATTAAGACGTCTATTATATTCTTT
>JAEEGL016674722.1_pt1 | contig 17533 bp, 15 predicted proteins | sample 9134231 | NCBI WGS metagenome assembly JAEEGL01 (sample SAMN16246548, study PRJNA631951) | gut metagenome | biome: gut microbiome; feature: rumen; material: fiber-attached | host: Bos | place: Iran: Karaj | collected 2018-10 | reverse complement strand
GCCCTGGTGGAGATCACCGTGGAAGCCCATAATGATTATCTCCCTGTGTCCGTTTCTCTCGAAAAGGAAACTGAGATCATGGAGATTGTTCAGGGTGCGGACAATACCGTGCGCCAGACCGTCAGCTCTGCCCCCGGCAAAGGCTTTGTGTTCGGCCTGTACAACGACAAGGATATTCACTACGACGGCGGTACCCTGCTGGCCGATACGCTGGTCGCTACCGGCGTGACGGGTGCGGACGGCAAGCTGACCTTCTCCGGCGTCTATCCTCATGGCAGCTACTATATCAAGGAACTGTCTACCCTGGACGGCTGGAAACTGAATCCGAACACCTTCCCCGTTGACCTTTCTATGGACAATCGGGACAGCGAGAATGTGATTCGCGTTTCCCTGCCCACCCCGGTGAAGAACGACCTGATCTACACCCATGTGACCCTGACCAAAACGGACATCACCGGCCAACAGACCGTTCCCGGTGCGCTGATCGAAGTCATGGATAGTGAAGGAAACGTGATCTACCGTGCCTACACCGATGAAAACGGCGAGATCCCGGATATTCCGGTCACGCCCGGACGGTATACATTCCGTGAAATCCTGGCCCCGGAGGGCTACGAACTGAACAAAGCCGAAATGAGCTTCTCCGTGGACAAGGACGGCAACATTACCGGCGAAACCGTGATTCGGGACGATTACACCCGCTTCTATCTCCTGAAGCTGGATGAATCGGGCCGTCCGCTGGCCGGTGTGGAATTTGGCCTAATCACTGGTTCCGGTGAACCGCTGTTTATCGCTGCATCGGATGAAAAAGGCATCGTGACCTTTGAGAAAATCCCCTACGGCGCCTACAGCATCGTGGAAACTAATCCTCTGCCCGGTTACATTCCCGACAAAACTTCCGTGCAGATCACCTTGGACGGAACTTTCGTCAATCCCACGCTGCCCCTGGCAACCATCGTCAACCGGCCCAACACGGTCTGGCTCAAAAAGGTGGATCAGGACGGTCAGCCCCTGGCAGGCGCGGAATTTGTGCTCTGCAACGAGTATGGAGATCGGGTCCAAACCGCTGTTTCCGACAGGAACGGCGTGGTACGGTTCAATCGCATCCCCTATGGCAGTTATACTATCCGGGAGATCATTGCGCCTAATGGGTATCTGCTGAGCCGCGACGTGATTCCGCTGACCGTGGATAAGGACTTCGTGAACAGTGAAGAACCCATTGCCACCGTCACGAACCATCTGAAACGGCTGAAATACATCAAGGTGGACACCAGCGGAAAGTATCTGCCCGGTGTGGAATTTACCCTCATCAACGCGGCAACAGGCGAAGAAATGGAAACTGTGGTCAGCAACGAGAAGGGCGAGTTCATCTTCACCGCCTTTGACTACGGCGTGTGGATCATCCGGGAAACCAAGGCCCCTGACGGCTATAACCTGATGGACGACCTCACCGTTTCCGTGGACAGCGATTGGGTGGAGCCTGAACCCTTCACCTGCGTCAATATCCCGAATTACTTCGTGTTTGTGAAAACAGACAGCGAGGGGAATCCCCTGACAGGCGTGAAATTCAACTTAGAGGACGGTGAAGGCAATCTTCTCCGAGAACTCACATCGGCAGAAAACGGCGTGATATTCATCCCAGGTCTGACACCCGGCACCTACCTGATCCGGGAAGTGGAAACCCTGGAAGGGTACACCGTATCCAGCGAACCGATTCAAGTGGTGATTGACGAGCATTACACCATCCCGGACGAAATGCCTACCTTCATCAACTATCCTACCATCCAGACCGGTGCGGGCTTTGAAATGACGCCCATCATGTGGGCGGGTGCAGGCATCGCTGGCGCGGCCCTGTTGCTGGGAACTGGATTGATCGTCAAGCGGAAGAAGAAAACGCATAAGAAATAACAAGAAGAAACCGGTAATGCCATAGCAATCGGCATCCTGGACGGTATGAAAGAAAGAAGGTACAATATGAGTGAAAAGAAGAAAGCCTCGATTGGAGGGATCATGATGTTCCTGCTGAAACTGCCGTTCAGGATTGCCGCTTTGCCTTTGCTGGCTGTGTTGCTCATTGTGCGTCTTGCCAGCGCTCTCATTACTGGATTGTCCTCCATTGTCACCAATATCCTGGGCACCGCGGCGCTTGCTGCCGCTGCCGGTATCTGGATGTTCGACCTGGGAACCAATCAGGACGCTTACAAGATGATCGGCTTTGCTCTGTTCCTGTTCTTCGTTCCGCATATCGCAGACTGGCTGGTGGAAAAGGCCACCGACTTGGGCACATCCCTGGTGGCCTTTCTCCTTGGCTGATCACGATAGACAATAAAATCAACAAGTTATGGTGCTTCTCAAACCGCGTAATAAACCAGAGACCATATTTCCTTTTCACGCCAACAGTTTGCACTGTCGGCGTATTTTATTACCCAATCCCAATCTATAATCATCTTACTGAGTATCGACACATTTATGCTGTTTTCAGAATCATCAAGTATCTTCAGGATTGAAATAAGGGGGATCAACAATGATTAAAGGATTTTCTATTCCAAATCGATTTACGATCAAAGAGTGGATCGCGGAAGATGAATATCATGAACGGGCAATGCATTGGATTTGGAGCCAGCTTATGGGAGAAACCGTCAAGGGTGACATTTTGGATTTTATTGTAATCCAAACGCCAGAAAATAAGGAGACCCGGCTCTTTGCTGGCCTGCTGAGAGGCTCTACAGGAAATGCCAAAGCGATTATTCCCGCCATATATGAAAAAATTGAGAATGGCATATTGGATACAGTGGATTATACTGGCGAAACAACCACAACTGACCTTAATATTGTCAGAAATATCGTATATGCCGGAAAAACCAGTATGGGGATAGACGAATACGCATTTAAGTTCTTACAGCTTTCATGATGAACAATCGAAATCTTTATTCCTGGTTCAAAAGAGCAGAAATACTCTGCTGATGGTGCCTTATTGCTTTGGAAGAAAGAAGGATGAATGATGAATGTATTACTGATCGAACCTTTGAAAGAACCCCGTCCTATCCAGATCAACAGTGGATTGGAACCGCTTCAGCAAGCCGTAGGGGGAGATATTCAAGCAGTCTACCCATTCGATGATCCTGTGGCCATCATTGTAAATGATGAAGGAAAGAATATGGGCCTGCCGCCAAACCGTGTGCTGCGGGATGAAAATGGCAGGATTTACGATATTCTGCCAGGAAATGCTCTCATCGTAGGGCTGGGTGAAGAAAGCTTCACCGATTTGTCCCCCAAATTGATGAAAAAGTACAGTGAATACTTCAAGGTGCCGGAACAATTCTGGAATAAAAATGGGAAAATCATCGTCACGAAATGCCCTGTCCCTGTCGAACAGCATCCCCCTAAGCCCCACCGTTCCTTTGATTGGGATATAAGATAAACCGGATAAAACAACCCACATGAAAACGCTTCTGACGGATTGGCTGTCAGGAGTTTTTCATTATATCTCAAAGGAGATGGTTTTCATTGATAAGCTCATGATTTATCCTTCTTTGCAGCTTAAGCCGATTACATACCGGCAAGCCTGCGAATTTATCAGGCTTCATCATCGGCATCATGATCCTCCGCAGGGATGCAAATTCTGCGTTGGAGCGTTTGTGGGCGAAGCTATGGCAGCCTGCGCGGTATGCGGCCGTCCGGTGTCCAGAGAACTGGATAACGGGGAAGTATGCGAGATTACCCGTTTGTGCTCCGATGGGACGCCCAATGCCTGTTCCTTTCTTTATGGGGCTTGTTGCCGGATCGCGAAAGCCATGGGGTATAAGCGAATTATTACTTATACGCTCATCTCTGAAAACGGTGCTTCCCTGCGGGCGAGCAATTTTATTTGCGAGGGCATTGCGGGAGGAAAGAAATGGACAGGCGTTCGTGATCGTGGGCAGAATATTCCTGCCGAAATGAAAAACAGGTGGTCGCGGGAACTGTAAACCTCATATCATTCCATGTTCTGCGAGATGGGTTTACATAAACCTGCTGGATTCCGTTTGCAATAAACTGACAAAAAGAATAGAAACAATATCTCATAAATGTTCCAGGCGCTGTCCGCAATCCGGCAGCGCTATTCTTTTTCCCCAAAGGAGCGGATCATCATGATTTTTCTCATTCATCGGCTGGTGGTGCCGCCTTAGCGCACTGCAAATAGACAGAAATGGAGGTTTTTTCAATGCAGGAAGAAGTTGAAAACAAGTCAGTAACACTCATCATCAACAGCACCAAATTTTCCGGGCGTGTTCTGAAAAGCGCCATATCCAAATATCTGGCGCACAGAAGCGCAAAACACCGTGAAAAGAAGATGGACAAAAAAGCAGAAAAGCGCGCTGCCCAAGCAAAGAAGGAAGCTGCAAAGGAGGCGAAAAGGAATGTAATACCTCATGGAAAGCAAAGCGTCAAGGCGCTGATCGCCCAAAATCAGGGTGTAACTAACATGGACGTAGCCGACAATGACCTGAAAGGCTTTGAAAAGATCGCCCGGAAGTACAATGTAGATTACGCTGTCAGGAAAACCAAGGGACAGCCGCCCAAGTTCCTGGTTTTCTTTAAGGCTCAGGATAACGACGCTTTGATCGGCGCAATGACGGAGTATACCCGGAAAAAGCAATATAAGAAAGATCATCCCTCTATCATCAAGCGGCTGACCAAGAGTGTTGTTAAGGGAATCCAGAAAATACCGGAAAAGGTTCGGAGCAAACGTCAGGAGATGGGAAGATGAACGTAAAGAAAATTCTCTTGACACATATCCCTTATCTGTTCATTGCACTGTATGCTACCAAGTTAGGTGAGGCATGGCGTCTGGCGGAAGGTACAGACGCTGCCCGAAAAGCGCTCCATTATATGGATGGCCTGCAAGCTGCTTTTCAATCTCCTTTCCCCAGCTTCCAAACTGCTGATTTGCTTGTTGGTGTATTGTTCGGATTCTTTTTCTGGCTGTTCGCTTACAGCAAGCGCCTGAACCAAAAGAAATACAGGAAAGGCGTGGAATATGGTTCCGCCCGTTGGGGTACAGCCCAGGACATCAAACCGTTTATGGACCCGAAGTTTGAAAACAACGTGATCCTGACCCAAACGGAACGTTTGACCATGGCTTCCAGGGTGCCGAATCCTGCCTATGCCCGCAACAAAAACGTATTGGTCATCGGTGGTTCCGGCAGCGGCAAAACGCGGTTTTACCTGAAACCGAACCTGATGCAGCTTCACAGTTCATACGTTATCACTGATCCCAAAGGCACGATCCTGCTGGAATGCGGCAAATTGCTCCAGGATAACGGCTACCGGATTAAGGTATTCAATACCATTAACTTCAAAAAGTCAATGCACTATAACCCGCTGGCCTATGTGCATAACGAAAAAGACATCCTGAAGCTGGTAAATGTGCTGATTACCAACACCAAAGGCGAAGGAAATGCTGGTGACCCATTTTGGGTAAAGGCAGAAACTTTGCTTTATACCGCATTGATTTCCTACATTTGCACCCACGGACCAGAGCAAGAACGATGCTTTGGTACATTGGTCAGTATGATCAACGCCATGGAAGTGCGTGAGGATGATGAGGATTTCAAAAACAAGGTTGATGAAATGTTCGACGAACTGGAAAAAGCCGAACCTCAGCACTTTGCTGTACGCCAATACCGCAAGTTTAAGCTCGCGGCTGGCAAGACCCTGAAATCCATCCTTATTTCCTGTGCTGCCCGTCTCGCGCCTTTCGATATTCAGGAGATTCGGGAGATCATTTCCGAAGACGAATTGGAATTGGACACGATTGGGGATGCCAAAACCGCCGTGTTCTTTATTATTTCCGATACGGACGATTCACTGAATTTTCTGGTGTCGATGGCTTATACGCAAATGTTCAACTTGCTCTGTGAAAAAGCAGACGATCATTACAACGGCAGACTGCCGGTGCATGTGCGGTGCCTGATCGACGAAATGGCCAACATTGGCCAAATCCCCAAGCTGGAAAAGCTGATTGCCACTATCCGCAGCCGGGAGATCTCCGCAAGCCTGATCCTGCAAACGCAAAGTCTGCTCAAAGCTATCTATAAAGATAACGCGGACACGATCATTGGTAACTGTGACGCCGTGCTTTTCTTAGGCGGCAAGGAAAAGACAACGCTCAAAGACCTGACGGAAATATTGGGCAAGGAAACAATCAATATTGCCAATACCGGCGAAAGCCGGGGCCGGGAGAAATCATTCTCCACCAATTATCAGAGTCTTGGGAAAGAACTCATGACAATGGACGAACTATCTGTGCTGGACGGCAGCAAGTGCATTTTGCAGCTTCGGGGCGTCCGGCCTTTTCTTTCCCGCAAGTACGATATAACCCAGCATCCCCAATACAAGTATCTTTCGGACGCCGATCCGAAAAACGCCTTTGATATCGAAAGCTACCTTCATTGCAAGCTGAAACTGAAAGCCAATGAAGTATATGATACTTATGAAATGGATGTGACCGACGCCGATACGGGCATGGAACAAGAAGAACGATCTGGCGGCCCGCCTGAACGGGAAGGAATAGAAGAAATAGAAGAAATATCGGATGAACTTCTTGAAACTGAACCGAATATCGACGAACCCTTTGACTACGGCGCTTTCTTCTAAGAGAGCGCTGATTTTTATATCAAACATGGAGGATAACACAATATGGATATTTTTACTCAAGCACTGAGCGTTATTCAGGCGATTTTGTTTCTGATCGGTGCTGCCCTGGGCATTTGGGGCATCGTCAACCTGCTGGAAGGTTACGGGTCCGACAACCCCGGTGCCAAGAGCCAGGGGATCAAGCAGTTTGTAGCCGGAGCTGGTGTCGTGCTGATCGGCATTGTGCTGGTTCCCCTGCTCGCCAACCTTTTCACCGTAACCTGACGAACCCGGCCCCCGCCTCGGCGGGGGCCTCTCTGTAAGGAGGTGAACTGATTGAACTTCCTCTGGAATACAATCACAGAATGGATCAAGGAACTGCTGATCAGTGGGATCATGAGCAACCTGAGCGGCCTGTTCGACGGGATTAACGGTCAGGTAGCGGAAATCGCCGGAACTGTGGGAACTACGCCCCAGGCTTGGAACGCCAGCGTTTTCAACATGATTAAAACCCTGTCTGATAATGTCATTGTTCCCATTGCCGGAGCCATCCTGACCTTCGTGATGTGCTATGAACTGATTCAAATGGTGATTGATCGGAACAGCTTCCACGATTTTGAAACCTTTACTTTCATGAAATGGGTGGTAAAAACGGCTATCGGTGTTCTCCTGCTGTCCCATACCTGGGATATTGTTATGGGAATATTTGAAGTGGCACAGAACGTGGTCAGCGCCGCTGCCGGAACGATCATCACCAACACAGACCTGAACATTGCCAATGTGATCACCGACCTGGAAGCGGGCTTGCAGAGTATGGAGATCGGGCCGCTGTTCGGACTCTGGTTCCAGTCTATGCTGGTTGGTATCATTTCCTGGATCATGACCATCTGCATCTTCGTGGTGGTATATGGCCGCATCATGGAAATCTATCTGGTAACGTCTGTCGCTCCGATCCCGTTTGCTACGATGGGCAATCGTGAATGGAGTCAGATCGGGCAGAACTACCTGCGTTCCCTTCTGGCCCTGGGCCTGCAGGCAGTGCTGATCATCATCTGTGTGGCGATCTATGCAGTGCTGGTTCATTCCATCGCTGTGGATACCGACGTGATTAAAGCGCTGTGGACCTGTATTGGCTATACGGTTCTGCTCTGTTTCACACTGTTTAAGACCAGCAGCCTGTCCAAAACTATCATGAATGCCCATTAAGGAGATTACCCTGATGAAAGACATCATTCAAGCGGACGTGCCCAAGGACCTGTCCAAAATCAAAACCAAAATCTTCTTCAATCTTACCAAACGGCAGCTTCTGTGTTTTGGTGGGGGCGCACTGATCGGCGCTCCGCTCTACTTTCTCACCCGGAACGTGCTGCCGAAGAGTCTGGCCCTGCTGCTCATGATCCTGGTTATGACGCCATTTTTCTTACTGGCGATGTACGAAAAAAACGGCCAACCCCTGGAAGTGGCAGCCCGGCACTTCATCGACGCGCAATTCCGCCGCGTCAAAAAGCGTCCCTATAAAACAAATAATCTATACGCCGCTCTGGAAAAACAAGCGGCGCTCAACGAGGAGGTGAAAGCGATTGTTCGGCCTGTTCAAACGAGTATTCGGAAGAAAAAAGCAAAAGGAAACGGAAAAGCAGCCCAAAGTTAAGCTGACCCGGGCAGAAAGAAAGCAGCTTAACACGATACTGACTAAGGTGCGGAAAAACAATAACGGCCCTGAAACCGCCCAGGAAACCATTCCGTACCTGCGGATGTATCAGGACGGCATATGCCAGTTGGATGAAAACCATTTCTCCAAAACGGTACAGTATTTCGATGTGAATTACGAGCTTTCCCATCATGATGAAAAGCTGGCTGTATTGGAAGAATGGGGGGATTTCCTCAATTTCTTCGATCCGTCTGTTCTTTTCCAATTCAATTATGTGAATCTCCAGGATGACGCGGTTGATATGACCCGTGATTTTGAACCGCTGAGAAGGAAAAGCGCGGATGATGTGATTGCGGGGGAACTGAAAACTTTCCTGGAAAACGTATATGCCCAGGGCAGCAACGATCAGGCGCGCCTGAAATTCTGTACCTTCACCGTTACGGCGGACAATCTTCGGGCTGCCCGGATTCGCTTGACCCAAGTGGAAGGCGGCGTAACTGAGCATCTGAAACGGCTCGGCTGCCAGTATGAAGTCATGGATGGAAAAGACCGTCTGCGGCTGCTTCATACCATTTTCCACCTGGACAAGCGGGAGAAATTCAATTTTGAATGGAAGTGGCTGCCTATTACGGGGCTGTCCACCAAGGATTTTATCGCCCCCAGCAGTTTTGAGTTTCGGGAAAGCCGATTCTTCAAAATGGGAGAAAAGTACGCTTCGGTTTCTGCCATCCAAATCCTGGCCTCGCGGCTGGATGATACCATGCTTTCCGAATTGCTGAATCTGGACAACAGCATGGTGGTGACGCTGCATATCAAAGCATATGACCAAGCGGAAGCCATTAAAATTGTTAAACAGAAACTGAGCGACCTGGACCGCATCAAGATCGACGAACAGATGAAAGCAGCCCGAAGCGGATATGACATCGACATCCTGCCCGCTGATCTGAACTTATACGGAAAAGCTGCCCGCGAAATCCTGGATATGCTGCAAAGCAAGGATCAGCGGATGTTCCTGCTGACCTTCCTCATCATGAATACCGCTGAAACGAAAACCCGGCTGAAAATGGTGCTGGAAGAACTCAAGGCCCTGACCCAGCCCAAGGAATGTCCCATCATTCCCCTGGACTACCAGCAGGAGGACGGCATGGTTTCTTCCCTGCCCCTGGGCATCAACCGCATTGAGATTCAGCGTATCATGACCACTTCGGCCCTGGCGGTACTGATCCCCTTCAAAACCATGGAATGGGCGGACACATCCCCGGAGGCGCTATACTGCGGCATCAATTCCCTGTCCCATAACATGATTCTTGTGGACAGAAAGGGTATGAGCAACGGCAATGCCATTATCCTGGGCAAACCGGGCGGCGGCAAATCCATGGTGGCTAAAACAGAAATCGAATTGGTATTCTACTTTACCTCGGATGACATTATGATTTGCGACCCGGAAAGTGAATACTCGCCCATGGTATGGGCCATGAAGGGACAGGTGATCCGTATCGCGCCTAACAGCACCGACTACATCAATCCCCTGGACATCAATCTGGACAGCTATGCCCCCGGCGAAAGCCCGCTGCAAATGAAAGCGGAATTTATCCTGTCCCTGTGTGAAATGATGGTAGGCCAGAAAGAGGGTCTCCAATCCTTCCAAAAGAGCGTCATTGACGCGGCGCTGCAAATCATCTATCAGCCTTTCTTCAATGACCCGAAGAAAGAGAATCTGCCCATCCTGGGTGATCTGTACGAAACCCTGCGCGATATGAACACGGAACGGGCTGACAAGGTGGCCGATGCGCTTGAAATCTATGTGACCGGCAGCTTGAACCTGTTTAATCATCCTACCAATGTGGACGTGAACAACCGCGTGGTATGCTATGACATCCGCGACCTGGGAACGCAGCTTAAGCCTGCTGGCATGTTCATCGTTCAGGAACAAGTCTGGTCCAGGGTGGCAGCCAACAGGGAAAAGGGTATTTACACCCGGTACTATATGGATGAGTTCCACGTTCTGCTGCAAACGCCCCAAACTGCCGCCTATTCCGTTCAGATTTGGAAGCGGTTCAGGAAATACGGCGGCCTGCCCACGGGCATTACACAGAATATCAACGACCTCACCCGGAATCAGGGCACGGACAACATCCTGAACAATACCAGCTATATCTACATGCTGAACCAGTCGGCGGGTGACCGAAAGGATCTGGCGCAGCATTTGAACCTGTCTCCCCACCAATTGAAGCGCGTCACGGATGCGGCCCCTGGCGTGGGATTGCTGTACTGCGAAAACGCCATCATTCCTATTGAGAGCCATATACCGGAAGATACAGAGCTCTACAAACTCATGACAACCAAACCCCAGGAAGTATATCAAAGAAAAATCGAGGAGGAAAAACACCATGAAAAAGAATGAGAAGGATATGAACATGAAGGAAAAGATGAACGACATCTTTGAGGTATGCCGGAATTGCCCTGAGAATCAGGACTGTGCCTTTGCCTACAAAAGCATTCCCGGTTTTACTCATAGCGAATGCCCTGTACCCAATGCCTGTGAAGAAGATCACAGCACCGAACAGGAAGACGACACCTGCGGGCGGGCTTCGGATGAACTGCTGGAATTGGATGCAGCGGTTGACGAGCTTGTTGACAGCCTGTTCAATGTTGTGGAAAAAGCAGCCGAAGTGCGGCTCTACCTGAAAAAGCTGGATGATCTGACGGATGCGGCCCTGGATTACCTTTCGGCCATCGGCGTACCCCAGCTTTGCCAGGAGGATTGAGCCATGGCGAATTTTGTGGCTTTTATGAACCAGACCGATGCGCCTGTCGTGACCGTCCTGTGCATTCTGCTTTCACTTCTGCTGACAGCACTGATCTATTCAGCGTTGGTTGCTTCAGCCCGCGCGGAAGAACAAAGCGAACGGGAATGGGCGGCATGGAATCAGGCACACACCGTAAACGGTAACTGTACAGAAGGAGCGGCGTATGAATGATGTGGAAGCAAAAGATGCTTATGCCGGGAAGGAGAGGAAACCGAACAGTTCCGGGCCGAAACCTGACCAAAAGCCTCTTGCACGGGCATCTCCCGGCAAGCCCGTTTCTGAAAAATGGAAGAAATCTGGCGCGTCGGTGCATACCGAAGAAAAAGCAGCGCCGGTACAAGTCAGCAGGAAGAAAGCCGCGGAATCAGATAAGCCGAAATATCATGTCATCCGGCAGACCGTCCAAGATGCAGCCCACAGGCGTGTCCAGGAGGATGAAGAAGAGAATACAGGTCTTCAAGCCCTTCATGAATCCGAGCAGGTAACGGAAACCCTCTGGCAGCACGGCGGCCACGCTGTAGAAAGCTGGAAGCACCATGGAAACAAATCGACTGTGAGGAAAGAGGGAAGCAGCCCTCTTTCTCACAGCCAACAGAAATGGAGCATGAAACGGCAGTACATTTCAAGAAACCATGGTGCCAGTTTTGCCGCAGGTGGTTCTTCACGGCAGACTGTCCGGCAAGGGGCTGCCAAAGCGCGGAACACAGCTCAAAATCTCATCCGCGGGGTAAGAACAAAAAAGCCCACAGTCCTTCTGATCGCCCTGGGGGGATTGCTGCTGATTATCATGTATTCCATTTCCGCCTGCACACCCATGCTGGAAGCGGCAATGACCGCAATGACAATGGGTACATATCCCGCGCAGGAAGCGGATGTACAGGCAGCGGAAGCAATCTACGCACAGAAGGAACGCCTCCTGCAGGAAGAAATCAAATTCCCGGATCGGTTTTATCCAGACTGTGATGAATATATCGTGAACGCTCAGGAGATATGGCATGACCCTTATGCCCTCATCTCCTTGATCTCCGCGTATCTCCATGGAGAGGAATGGACAGCGGACAGCGCCATGCCCGTGATCGACATGCTGTTTGCGTGGCAATACGAGAAAGAAGTCACCATTACCACAGAGCAGCGGTATCATACCGAAACGGTGAACGGCAGGGAAACCAAAGTCTGGCATGACGTAAACATCTGCACCATCTCCCTGAAAAACAAGAATCTGAGCCACGCGCCGGTCTATATCATGGATGAAGAACGGGTAGGAATGTATGCTCTGTACATGTCCACCCTGGGGAATATGCCTGATATTTTCGCGGGCTGGCCCCATGCGTCCGCTTTGAAAGAACCCATGGAATACGAAGTGCCGCAGGCAGCGAAGGACGCCGACCCCAAATTTGCGGCTCTGATCGCGGAAGCGGAAAAGTATATCGGATGGCCCTATGTGTGGGGCGGTTACAATCCCACCACCAGTTTTGACTGCGCAGGCTTCATCAGTTGGGTGTATACCCAATCCGGCGTGGCGAGCATTGGACGCTGGGGTGCGTCTGGCATCTATGCAAGCTGCCGACACATTTCTCCCACACAAGCGCGCCCTGGAGATATTGTATTTTTCGCTGGAACCATTGAGGGTGAAACAGGTGTCACGCACTGTGGCATCTATGTAGGCGACAGCAAAATGATCCATTTCGGCAATCCCTGTTCATTCGCTGATCTGAACGATGCCTATTGGCAGCAGCATTTGGCTGGGTATGGCCGCGTGTATTGAGCAGAGAGGAAGTATATATGGCAAGAAAGAAAAACAACCGGGTAAGCCTGGAACAGCATAAAAAAGCGTTCCGTCAAAATCAGGCAGCTATTGCCAAAGCGCTGGCGCAAAACGCTGAACTGGAAAAGGCAATTACCGAAGAAGAAAACAATGAGATCATCGGTATCATCCGACATTACCGGATCGGTATTGATAATCTGGAACAGATCATGCAGGGGATTCGTCCGAACGGCGAGTCCCTTTTTTCTGAGGAAAAGGACAAAATGCCTCCCGATACGATGGAGGCGGCCTCGGAAATGAAGCCCCATAGGAGAAATAGACGGGCATCTGACCCGTTAATCAAAGAAGATCATGAACAGGAGGATACCGAACATGAAACTGAATAATCGGCGGCTAATGTCCGTCTTGCTGCTTCTGGCGGTCACGCTGTATACCGTTATCGGCTTGAACGCTGCTCTGTGTGAACCGACAGACCCGAATGAAGGGGAAAAAGACCCCTATGACTGGTCAGACTATGAAGGAGAAGTTATCTTGGATGATCCAGAATTCTTCCTTTTCGATGATGAAACGGTGGATGAAAATGAACCTGTTCCTGACAGCGGAGAATCTGTTTCTTCCTCTGATCCGGATGCGCAGGATGAAAATACCCCGCCGGGGGCCGGGGGCAATGCTGATCTGAATGAAGAACAGACTGAATCCACAAATGAACCGGCATCCCCCACGGATGAACAGTCAGAGGGTGAGGAACCGCCTGCGGGGGAACCGACCAGTGAACCGGAAAAGCCTGTCGATCTGAAATCTCTGTTCCTGGTGGAAATCAAAGTACCCGCAGGGTGGTTCAATCTGCCGGAAAAGGCGGTGCGTTTGAAGATCACGCCTAAGAGCGAAACGCTTTGGGACAAAATCTTCTGCCGTCTGGACGATGGGGATTGGATGGAAATCAAAGACCGTTTTTCCTTTCAGGATGGATATTATTATCTTGACCTGACTGTGACCACCAATGGCACCGTGGCTGTCCGTCTGATGAATGACGCGGGAAATTACTTCGATACGCAGAAGGAAATCCGCATCTTCGATCACAGGCCCCCGGAAGTGACGGCGGGTATTAAAAATACGATGCTTCATGTGGTGGCGGTGGATGATCTGTCCGAAGTGGCGGGCATCCAGGTCAACGGCCTGCTGTTCACTACCTTAGAAGATGGGGTGCTGGACGTGCGGATGGAAGAACCACTGAACAGCTATAAGCAGTTGGCGATCCGGGCTTATGACTACGCGGGCAATTTCTCCGATCCCGTAACCTTGGACAATCCCTATTACAGCGAGCCTACGCCTACTCCCGCGCCTACGAAAAAACCTACTGTAACCAAGCAGCCCACGGCGACGCCCGCGCCAACGTCTACGCCCAAAGCGACTAAAAAGCCCAACACAGGCAATGATGCGGAAAGCACAAAGGCCACCAAAGCGCCCGCTGCCGAAACTGCTGCCCAAACGGAAAAGCAGGAACCCATCATCATTATCCTGACTCCGCTGCCCACGGCAGAACCCGCGCCTTCGCCAACCCCGGAAATCCAGTATGTACCCCTTGGCCCCGGACAGCCCTTCACGCAGAACGGAAACATGGTCACACGGGACGTGCTGTATTCGGCCAGCACCAACAAGCAGTTTATCGCCGTACAGAGCCGGGCCGGGCAAACCTACTACATGGTGATCGACTACGACAAGCCTATCGACGAGGAAAACGAAATCTACGAAACGTATTTCCTCAATCTGGTGGATGACCGTGATCTCATGTCTGTACTGACGGATGAAGAAATCGTGCCCACGCCTACTCCGCAGATCATCTATGTGACCCCGGAACCCACCCAGGTGCCGCCGCCTACTTCCGCGCCGGTGGAAACGCCTGTGCAGCAGGAAACAAAGAAAATGGATTCTGCTGTCATGCTGCTATTGCTGGTGCTGATCGTCCTTGTGATCGGCGGCTTTGTCGCCTGGTTCATCACTTCGCAGAACAAGAAACAGGTTCCTCGGATTCCTGAATATGACGAGGATGATGAATACGAGATTGACGATTCCGACGAGGAAAGCAATCAGGATGAATAATCAACCAGGCGGGATGCTTCGCGCATCCCGCCTTTATCAAAGAAAGGAACAATACCATCATGAAACTGATTATCGCAGAAAAAAGAAGCGTAGGGGAAGCTATTGCTTCCGCCATCGGCGTGAAGGAAAAGAAAAAGGGCTATATGGAAGGGCTGAATGCCATCGTCAGTTGGTGTGTAGGCCATCTGGTGGAAATGGCCCCGCCTGGTGCATATAATGAACGATTCATCAAATGGCGCTGGGAAGATCTGCCCATCTTACCGGAGCAGTGGAAGTATATGGTGCGAGATCATGCCAAGGAACAGATGCAGGTCCTGAATGAGCTTATGAATCGCCCGGATGTAGAATCCATCATCTGTGCAACCGATGCAGGCCGGGAAGGAGAATTGATCTTTCGCCTTGTTTATAATCGGGCAGGCTGCAAAAAGCCCGTACAGCGGCTGTGGGTTTCTTCCATGACCGAGGACGCCATCCGCAAAGGTTTCCAACAGATGCGGCCTGCTCAGGATTATGACAGGCTGTATGCCGCCGCTCTGTGCCGTCAGCAGGCGGATTGGCTTATTGGCATCAATGCCAGCCGCATCTACTCTATGCTGTACAATATCACCCTGAATATTGGTCGGGTCATGACGCCTACCCTTGCTATGGTGGTGGAACGGGAAAAGGCCATTGCCAATTTTGTTCCTGAACCGTTTTACACGGTAGAACTGCGGTGCAGTTTTACTGCCAGCACCCCTCGCCTGAAAAGCAAAGAGGAAGCCGAAAGGATTGCCGCTATGTGCCAATACAAAAGTGCGTATGTGAAGAAAATCGAAAAGAAGCGGCACGCGGAAAAGCCGCCCAAGCTATACGACCTGACGGCGCTCCAGAGGGACGCAAACCGGATATTTGGTTATTCTGCACAGCAAACCCTGGATTACGCCCAAAGCCTGTACGAAAGTCAATACATTACCTACCCCCGCACAGACAGCCGCTATTTAACCAGTGATATGGAAGATATGCTGCCCGGATTGGTTCATGATGTATCCGCCTCTTTTCTTTTTACGGCAGGGATGGATCATCCTGTTCATCCCAATCAGATCATTGACGACGATCAAGTATCTGACCATCACGCCATCATACCTACTGTTGATATGGCCCATGCCGACTTAGCTTCTCTGCCGGTTGGCCAAAGAGACATCCTGCAATTGATTGCTGTACGTCTGCTGGCGGCAGTTGGTGACGAGCATGAATATGAAGATACCGTTATCACCGTATCCTGTGAAGGAACAGAGTTTACGGCACACGATCAAAAAGTCACGAAAATGGGATGGAGAATCCCCGAAGCACTGTTCCAGGGCAGTTTAGCGGCGCAGGGGAAAAACGAGAAGGGCGAAACAGTGGTGCGGATGCCGGAACTGAAAGAAGGTCAGGAACTGCGGCCCGTGATGGCAACTGTGAAAGAAGGAAAGACTACCCCGCCCGCACACTATACAGAAGGGACGCTGCTGGCGGCTATGGAAACAGCGGGCGCGGAAGATATGCCGGATGACGTGGAAAGGAAGGGCCTGGGCACTCCCGCTACTCGTGCCGGAATCATTGAGAGCCTGATCAAAGACAGCCAAGTGGAGCGCAAAGGAAACGGGAAAACGAAGTATCTCATGCCTACTGCGTTGGGTAAAGCCTTGATTGCTGTGGTATCGGAAAAGCTGAAATCTCCCGCTATGACAGCAGAATGGGAACAGCGCCTGAAAGCCATCGAGGATGGGCAGGAAGACCCGGAAGCTTTTCTCAAGGACGTGACTGATCTGCTGCAAACTCTCTGTCAGACCGAAGACCCGAAGCCTGGGACAGAACAGCTTTTCCCTACCAATTACAAAGTGATCGGGATGTGTCCACACTGCGGAAACCGCGTGATTGAAATAGAAAAGCTGAACATCTGGAAATGTCAAAACCCACGGTGCAGCTTCAAGCTCTGGAAAAACAACCGCTATTTCAGCAAGCTGGGCGTAACCATGACCAAGGAAATCGCAGCAGCGCTGGTTCAGGAGCGTCAGACCGTTCTTCATAATCTGCGTTCTGAAAAGACCGGCAGGGAATATGACGCTGTGATTCTGTTGGATACAGATGCGGCGGGAAACGCCAAGTTTTCCATGCACTTCCCCAAGAAAAAAGAACGATAATCAGGAAAGAGACAATATCATGAAAAAGATCGTTTGTCTGATCGCGGCCATCGTCATGACGGCCTCTTTTTTTCTGTCCACCGCATATGCTCATGAGGTTCACGCATTGACCCGGCAGGAAGCCGAAGCCCTGATGGACGCCTTTGATAGTCTGGAATTTGATGAAGCCTGGGAATGGAAGGAGTTTCAGAAAGAAAACGCCCGCCGTACCCGTGAATGGGAAAAGGAATATGGACCTCATGGCCACTGGCAGGGGAACGTAACCGCTGCCTATGTGCTGGCTTATGGTATGATGCCCACCTACGACGCGCCTTACGCTGATCCGCTGGCTGCTCTGCCGGGATCGGAAAATCTGCCCGAAATCGTTGCCCGCACCCTTGCCATGGACGCTGTGGCGAAGGTGGAAGATCGTCTGTCCCATTCTGTTCTG
>JAEEGL014050853.1_pt1 | contig 17533 bp, 10 predicted proteins | sample 9134231 | NCBI WGS metagenome assembly JAEEGL01 (sample SAMN16246548, study PRJNA631951) | gut metagenome | biome: gut microbiome; feature: rumen; material: fiber-attached | host: Bos | place: Iran: Karaj | collected 2018-10 | reverse complement strand
CGTGCTAAGCTCGAGAAGAACCTCGGTTCTATCGCCGACCTCAACCGCCTGCCCTCTGCACTCTTCGTCGTTGACGTACTGAAGGAGCAGATTGCCGTGCGCGAGGCAAACCGTCTGGGCATCCCCGTGTTCGGTATCGTTGATACGAACAGCAATCCCGACAACATCGACTTCGTAATCCCCGCAAATGATGATGCAAGCAAGGGCATTGAGGTTATCCTCCAGGCTTGCTGCGCAGCCATCAACGAGGGTCTCGAAGAGCGCAAGGCTGAGAAGGCCGACGAAGAGGCTGCTGCCGCTCAGGAAGACCAGCCCGTGAAGAAGGGCCGCCGCAGCGGAAAGGCTCGCGAGGCTGAGGCTGAAGTTGAAGAAGCTCCAGAGGCCGAATAAAGTGAAAAATGAAAAATAAAAAGTGAAAAATTGATAGCACTCCTTTGTTAATGGCAAAGCATTTAATTTTTCATTTTTAATTTTTAACTTTTAATTAATTACTACTATGGAAGTTACAATGAATGATATCAAGAAGCTCCGTGAAATGACGGGCGCTGGCTTGGCAGACTGCAAGAAGGCTCTGGCAGAAAGCGACGACATGGACGGTGCTGTGGCATACCTGCGCAAGAAGGGTCAGGCTGTTGCCGCTAAGCGTAGCGACCGCGAGGCTTCAGAAGGTTGCGTGCTCGTTAAGGCAGAGAACGGCTTCGGTGCCATCATCGCCCTCAAGTGCGAGACCGACTTCGTGGCTAACAATGCCGACTTTGTTGCCCTGACCAAGAGCATCCTCGACGCTGCTGTTGCTGCAAAGTGCAAGACTCTCGATGAGGTGAAGGCTCTGCCTATGGGCGAAGGAACCATCCAGGACGCAGTTACTGCCCGCAGCGGTATCACTGGCGAGAAGATGGAACTCGACGGTTACTGCACCATCGAGGGCGAGAACATCGCTACCTACAACCACATGAACCGCAACGGACTCTGCACCATGCTTGCCCTGAGCAAGAAGGTCGAGGACGAGACCGTCGGCAAGAACATCGCCATGCAGATTGCAAGCGCTGCTCCTGTGGCTATCGACGAGAACGGTGTGCCTCAGAGCGTTAAGGACAACGAGCTGGCAGTTGCCATCGAGAAGTCCAAGAGCGAGCAGGTTCAGAAGGCTGTAGAGGCTGCCATCAAGAAGGCTGGCTTCAACCCCGCACACTTCGACAGCGAGGACCACATGGAAAGCAACCAGGCTAAGGGCTGGATTACAGCCGACGACGTTGCCAAGGTGAAGGAAATCATCGCAACCGTTTCTGCTGAGAAGGCTGCCAACCTTAACCCCGCAATGATCGAGAACATCGCCAAGGGTCGTCTGAACAAGTTCCTCAAAGAGAACTGCCTGATGAGTCAGGAGTACATCTGGGACAAGAACCTTACCGTTGCCGCTTACCTCAAGAGCATCGACAAGGATCTGACAATCACCGACTTCAAGCGCTTCACTCTCCGCGCAGAGTAAGATAGCGACATAGATTTAGCAATGCCCCATAAGTCAACAGCTTGTGGGGCATTTTTCTTGGCGGCATATATAACTTGTGCATGTGCGTTTGTGCATCCTACTATATATATTAAGGATGCACGAATGCACAGCATAATTCTATGAAACGCACAAATCTTCGACGAGGTGAACGGCATGAAACAAGTCTCGGATAATGCTGAGTTATTCAGCAAAGAGGGTCTCGACAAGCATTATTGTCCAAACCATCCAAACCAACTTATATATATAGGTTTGGATGGTTGGACGGAAATGCCGAGAAAGTTGAATTTAACCGAATGCTTAAGCTATTTGCTCCAGTCGCTTAACCGACTTACTAAAGTCGGTTCGTCGACTCTCAACAACAGCTGAAGGTCTGACAATTCTTGGATTAGGGATAAAGGATTAGAGGTTAGGTTTGATTCTTTATCAAACTTTTTCCCTTATTTCTTTGACGTTTGAACAAAAATTCCTAACTTTGCAGCGGAAAAGACAAAACATATAACACAAATCATTAAATCGCAAAACATTATGACTATCAGTAACTACAACTTTGCCGGTAAGAAGGCAATTGTGCGCGTCGATTTCAACGTGCCCCTGAATGAAAATGGTGAGATTACGGACGACACCCGCATCCGCGGTGCCCTGCCCACCCTGAAGAAAATTATCGCCGATGGTGGCGCTGCCATCATCATGAGCCACATGGGTAAGCCCAAAGGCAAGGTGAACCCCAAGCTCTCCCTCGGCCAGATTCGCGGTGCTGTGGAAAAGGCTCTGGGTTGCCCCGTAGCTTTTGCTCCCGACTGCGCTAAGGCTCAAGCTGAGGCAGCTGCCCTGAAGATGGGCGAGGCGCTGATGCTGGAGAACCTCCGCTACTATCCCGAAGAGGAAGGCAAGCCCGTCGGAATCGAGAAGACCGACCCTGCTTACGAGGAGGCTAAGAAAGCTATGAAGGCCAGCCAAAAGGAGTTCGCCAAGACTCTGGCAAGCTATGCCGACTGCTATGTGATGGACGCCTTCGGAACGGCACATCGTAAACACGCTTCTACAGCTGTTCTTGCCGACTACTTCGATGCCGACAACAAGATGCTCGGCTTCCTCATGGAGAAAGAAGTGCAGGCTGTTGACAACGTCCTCTCGAACATCAAGCGCCCCTTCGTTGCCATCATGGGCGGTTCAAAGGTGAGCACCAAGATTGGCATCATCGAGAACCTGCTGGGCAAGGTGGACAAGCTCATCCTCTGCGGCGGTATGACCTATACCTTCATGAAAGCTCACGGCGGCGAGATTGGCAACAGCATCGTTGAGCTGGACAAGCTCGATGTGGCTCTTGGCGTTGAGGAAATGGCAAAGAAGAACGGCGTTGAGCTGGTTCTGGCAGAGGACAGCATTTGCTGCACAGGCTATGACTTCGGCACTTTCAGCGTGAAGCCAGGTGCTCAGGTTAAGACCTTCCCAAGCAATGCTATTGAAGAAGGCTGGGACGGCCTTGACGTTGGCCCGAAGAGCCAGAAGAAGTTCGCAAAGGCCATCGAGGGTGCCAAGACCATCCTGTGGAACGGCCCCGCTGGTTGCTTCGAGTGCGACGACTTCTGCGCTGGCAGCCGTGCCGTAGGTGAGGCAGTAGCCAAGGCAACTGCAGAAGGTGCCTTCTCCCTCATCGGCGGTGGTGACTCTGTGGCTTGCGTCCACAAGTTCGGCCTTGAGGATAAGGTTAGCTACATCAGCACTGGCGGTGGTGCCCTGCTCGAAGCAATCGAGGGCAAGGTGCTCCCAGGCGTTGCAGCCATCAAAGGATAAAGACCACCTCTAACTCCCCCGTAAGGGGGAGGATTTATTGAACATTGTTCATCGTACCTTGTACATCGTTCATTGAAACAGATACTACTGGCAATCATAGCCACTATCATGCTGGCCTCCTGCTCCAAGCATCAGGAGGCCATGCAGTCTAATAACGCAGACAGCACCTGCATTAACTCCACCGCATTGCGCGTAGCAGTCATGCCCGCAATGAATTGTCTGCCTGTCTATTATGCCGAGCGAAGCGGGCTTGCCGACAGCTTAGGCTTGGAGATGCAACTGCTTCGCTATCAGGCACAAATGGACATCGACACAGCCATCATCAATGGTCATGCCGACATAGCCTTTACCGACCTGATTCGTGTCCAGCGACTTTCGGAACGAGCTGCGCTTACGGCTTTTGCCAGTTGCGACGAACCGCTCTCGCTTATCTCGCTCAAGACGAAGCGTGTGAAGAAAGTCAACCAAATGAAGGAGCAGATGATTGCCATCAGCCGCCTTTCGGCGACGGACTATTGGTGCGACCGCGTGCTGGACAGCACCCGCACCAGCTACGATGACATCTATCGCCCGCAAATAAACGACGTGCGGCTTCGTACCGAGATGCTTCGCTTGGGCCTCATCGATGCAGCGATGATGGGCGAACCATTCGCCACTTGGATGACGATGCTTGGTCACAAACGCCTCTTCCAGTCGAAAGGCAAGCAACCGCGCCTCTATGCTTGGGCTGCTTCTTCAGCCACAAAAGAACAGCAGCAGGCCTTCAGGAACCTTTTGGGCGAAGCCATTAAACGCATGGGAAGAGAGGCCGAAGCGGGATGCCTTCGCGACATTCTGATGCAAGAATACCAATTGCCTGCGGAGGCAATCGATTCGCTGACGCTTCAGCCCTTAAGCGCACCAACAGACATCCGACAACGCGACACAGAAGAAGCTGAGAAATGGCTCAATAAGAAAAAACTAAAAGGTGAAAAAGTGAAAAGGTGAAACTTCCTCTTTTTAACTTTTTCAACTTTTCAACTTTTCGACTTTTATATGATAGACCTCAAGGCCCTTCGCATCATCACTCGAGACGGTCTTCGGGCTTTTGCCCTTGGGCGAGTCCTCGACGGCATTGCCGCTCTCCGCACACTACTTCCCTACTGTGCAGAAGAGACGATTGTTGGTGCCGAAGCGGATAGCCTTGAGAAGAACTATCACTACATGCTCTCCTTCCTGCGCAGCGGAGGCGATGACGAGAAGCGCAGCGAAGTGCAGGCAAAGATTCAGCTTCAAGGCATTGCGCTCCTGGAGCAGGCAAACAGAGCCATTCGTCTCAAACTGAACAAAGACCAGTACAGCAAGGTTCAAGAAACCTTAATTCAAAATTCAAAATCCCAAATCCCAAATGATTCCCCGTTTAGGGAATATGTGGTGGACACCTGGAACAGCCTGCTTACGCCCGAAGAGACAGGCGAGGCACAGGACAACCTCTTCGACTTCCTTTGGACTTCGCCTTTCTGGTCGCCACAGGACACAGCCTATTGGTACGACTTCCTGCTCAGGCAAAGGGATATGGTGCAGCAGCATCTTGCAGGAGCCGTCTTTCTTTCCCTTTGGGAGCACTACGATGCCGAGAAGATGCAGCTGCTCGGACTCCTTGCCGACAGCGAATGCCATCGTACACATATTTCTATTGTAGTTTATCTGCTCCTGCTCAGGCTTCGACACAAAGAACTGGTTCCGCTGATGCCACCCCTGCCCGACAGCCTTCTCTCCCCGAAAGGACGTAAGCAAATCGCTGAAGTTCAATACGAGATGCTGCTCATGCTCGTCTCCGAGAAAGACATGGAGAAGGAACTGAAAGAGGCTGAGGGAATTACAAACGACATCATGCAAAGCCTTGCCCCAGCCCTCTCCAAAGGAGATGGAGAAAAGCCCATTTCAATCACCCCGTCTTCTTTGGATGAAAGGGCATCCTCTTTTGTGTCGTCTGTCAAATCCATCATCTCCCTTCGCGGACGCTACCTAAGAAACCGCCTTCAGCGAGGCCTCGACATCAACCTCTCCAAAGTGCCCTTGCTTCACGCGTGCAAATACATGCGCCGCGTCAGCCATTGGTTCTTGCCTTTCGACAAGACACATCCTCTGTTCCAGTCGGTTATGATTGACGAGAAAGGCAATGAGAAGCGGAACCTCTCCTCCCTGACCGACCTCATCCTCGATTGCGATGTCGATAAGTTGGCCATGCTTTATCTCGTTTCCAACGACAAAGACTTCTCAAAAGCAGTTCAACAACTGGACGACCAGGAGATTCCCGGACTGGAAGAAGCCGAGATTCCCGAATACACGTTCCGCTCCATCATGCAGGACCTCTTTCGCTTCTTCGGGCATTCCCCCATACACTCCCAGCTCACCAACCCTTTCAGGGAAGAGCTGACCTTGCTCGACTTCCCCGAACTTGCCAGCCTGTTCTCCAGCGAAGACTGCACACGATGCTGCAACCTGCTGTTTGAACTTGGGCGCGACAAGCAAGTCCTCGACATCCTCGACGACAGCATCAAACGCGATGGCGCGACCGCTCAGGCACTCCTGCTCAAAGGAAACGTGCTGAAAAAGCAAAAACATATCTCCGAAGCCATCAGCTGTGCAAGAAGTGCAGAGATACTGGAACCCGACAACACCGACATCCTGCGCTTCCTCATCGAGTGCTATATCCTGCAAAATCGCCACGAAGAAGAACTGGAATACCTGCATCGCCTAATAGAATTAGTTCCTGAGAACAAGAAGCTTAACCGACTCGTTGCAAGCGCAACGGACAAGGCAGGCAGGAAAGAGGAAGCCCTGCAACTCTTTTTCAAGCTTGATTACGAATTGACCGAGGACGACGAAGACCGCGGCATCATCATTTCCTCCATCGCCAATATCGCACTTGCCCTCGACAAACTCGATATTGCAGAGCGATACACCGAGAAGGGATTAGAGATGAAAGATGAAAGGTTAGCGTCTGCCTTGCTCCGCATGGGACACATCAAGCTGCTCCAAGGCGACTGGAAAAACGCTATTAGCCACTACGAGCAATTCATCAACGCCTTTTGTCAAAAGAACGGTCAGGACATAGGCGTCGCGCTTGCCGAGTTCAACAAGAGTCAGGAAATGCTCGTCTCAAAAGGCATCAAGAAGGAAGACCTCCTGCTCATCCACGACATCCTCCAAGCCGCCAGCGAAAGCCCAAAAGGATAAGGGACAAAGAAAACTAATGTGCAAAAGGGGGGAGACCTTACCTTCCTGCTTATTAAAAAACATTAAAAAGCACACCGAAAAAGGACATATAGAACAATTCTGTATGTCTTTTGGGTTAGTATGCCTCACGAAGTTTCGGATTTTTTTTGTATCTTTGCCGCGCAAAATAAAGCAAGGATAAACTATAAAGACTAAATAAACTTATGAGAATCAAATCGACTTTTATCGCGACGGTGTCGCTGGCAGCACTTGTTTTGCTGAGTTCCTGCGGCGGCGGGAAGAAGCAGCAACAAATGCCGACCGCTGTCTTCAAGACAGGCAAGGCAGAGAAAAAGAACATTACCCTCTCCAGAAAATACTCGGCCACCATACGCGGACGGCAGGATATCGACGTCTATCCGCAAGTAGGCGGCACGCTGCAGAAGCTCTGTGTCACTGAGGGACAGAAGGTGACGAAGGGTCAGACGCTCTTCATCATCGACCAAGTGCCCTTCCAGGCTGCCCTGAACACAGCAGAGGCGGCACAGAAGGCAGCCAATGCCGGCCTCGCCACAGCACAGCTTACCTACGACAGCAAAAAGAAGCTCTTCGACCAGCAGGTCATCAGCGACGTAGAACTTCAGACGGCTCACAACACCCTGCTCAATGCCAAGGCACAGGTGGCACAGGCCGACGCGCAGGTGCTCAACGCCCGCAACAACCTCAGCTACACCGTTGTGAAGAGTCCCGCCAACGGTGTCGTCGGCACTCTGCCCTACCGTCAGGGCGCACTAGTGGGTGCAAGTATGCCCCAGCCCCTGACCACTGTCAGCGACAACAACGAGATGTACGTCTATTTCTCCATCACCGAGGCGCAGTTCCTGCAGATGGTACGTGGCAATGAGAACGTGGAACAGGCCATTGCCGCCATGCCTGAGCTGACGCTCCAGCTTGTCGATGGTAGCGAATACGAAGTGAAAGGCAAGGTGGAAACAGCAAGCGGTGTGGTTGACAGGAACACGGGTTCCGTACAGCTTCGCGCGGTCTTCGCCAATCCCAGTCACATCCTGCACTCCGGCTCCACAGGCAACATCATCATGCCTGTCGAGTATAAGGACGTGCTTGTCATCCCCACCGCTGCCACCGTGCAGCTACAGGACAAGTACAGAGTCTATCTTGTTGACAACGATGGCATTGCCCACGGTCAGATTGTAAGCGTCATGTCCCAGACAAACGGCAAGGAATACATCGTGACAGACGGTCTTGACGGCTCGGAAGAGATTGTGTGGGAAGGTGCCGGAATGGTGAAGGACGGACAGAAAGTAACAGCCTCCCCCGACCCCTCCAAAGGAGGGGAGAAGTAATTAGCTGACTTGTCCGTGAATTGCTACGGCTTTTTAATTTTGAATTTACTAATTTTGAATTTTGAATTCCTATGAAGGGAAATATCTTCATAAAGCGCCCTGTGATGGCAATATCCATTGCCATTATGATTGTATTTATTGGCGCCATCAGCTACTTCTCGCTGCCGCTTGAGTCCTATCCCGATATTGCTCCGCCAACCGTCAGCGTCTATACCACCTATATGGGTGCAAGTGCGGATGCTGTGATGAACGCCGTCATCCAACCTTTGGAAGAGAGCATCAACGGTGTGGAGAACATGCTCTACATGACCTCGACAGCCACCAATGCGGGGTCGGCCACGATACAAGTCTATTTCAAGCAAGGCACCGACCCAGATATGGCTGCCGTCAACGTGCAGAACCGCGTGTCGAAGGCACAAGGTCTGCTGCCCTCGGAAGTCACGAAGGTGGGCGTGCAGACAATCAAGCGCCAGACATCCTTCCTGCAAATCGATGCCCTGACCTGCACAAACGGGCAGTACGACGAGGACTTCATCACGAACTACCTCGATATCAACGTTATTCCGCAGGTGAAGCGCGTGGAGGGCGTGGGCGACGTCACACTGCTTGGTGGCACCTATTCGCTGCGCATCTGGATGAAGCCCGACGTAATGGCACAGTACAATCTCGTGCCTGATGACATCACGGCAGCCTTGGCAGAGCAGAACCTGGAAGCCCCCGTCGGCCAGCTCGGCGAGAAACCCGTCAACGGCGACCACGGAGCAGGCGTGCAGAATGTCTTCCAGTACATGCTCAAGTACAAGGGACGCCTGAAGGAAATCTCGGACTACGAGGACATCGTGATTCGTGCCAACGACGACGGCACCGTGCTTCGGCTGAAGGACATCGCCACCGTGGAGCTTGGTGCACAGAGCTACAGTTTCCACGGCGAAACGAATGGCAAGCCCGGCGTGCAATTCCTCGTCTTCCAGCTCTCTGGTGCTAATGCCAAGGAAACCAACGACCGCATCACGAAGCTGCTCGACGACCTCTCCGAAGACCTGCCAGAGGGACTGGAGTTCGTCAACATGATGTCGAGCAACGACTTCCTGCTTGCTTCCATCAGCAATGTGGAGGAGACACTCATCGTTGCCATCATCCTCGTCATCCTCGTGGTTTATTTCTTCCTGCAAGACTTTAAGGCAACCATCATCCCCTCAATATCCATCGTCGTTTCCCTTATCGGCACTTTCGCTTGTATGGCGCTTGCGGGCTTCACGCTCAACCTGTTGACGCTCTTCGCCCTTGTGCTTGCCATCGGTACGGTTGTCGATGATGCCATCGTTGTGGTGGAGGCAGTTCAGGCGAAGTTCGATGCTGGCTACACAAGCCCCTATGAGGCAACGAAGGACGCAATGAGCGACGTGACGATGGCCGTCATTTCCTGTACGTTTGTCTTCATGGCCGTGTTCATTCCCGTGAGCTTCATGCCCGGCACATCAGGCCTGTTCTATACACAGTTTGGTGTCACGCTGGCGACCTCTGTCGGCATTTCCTGCATCAGCGCCCTTGTGCTTTGTCCAGCACTTTGTGCCTTAATGATGCGGCCAGCCAACGAGGAGCGTCGCAAGGGCTTCTTCGGAGCACTCAACCATCGCACACGTTTGGCATACGAGGCCACCTATACTGCCATGCTTACGAAGTACGGCAACTTGCTTCGCCGTCTTGTGAACCGCAAGACACGCTATGTCGTGAGCTTCGGAGGCTTGCTCATCGCTGCCATCGGCGTACTCTTCTTTGCCAACAACCTGCCTAAGGGACTTGTGCCAAGCGAGGACCAGGGTGTCTGCATGATGAACGTGAGCGGCGTGCCCGGCAATAACGTGGCCTCGACCTACGACGTGCTGACCCGTGCAGAGAACATTGTGAAGGAGATTCCCGAAGTGGCGCGCTTCAACAAGGTGGCCGGCTATGGCTTCATGTCGGGACAAGGCACCAGCTACGGTATGATGATTATGAAGCTGAAGCCTTGGGGCGAGCGTCGCTACGGCTTCTGGCATCCGATAGACAACTTCATGTCGTCCTCCACAATGGTGGCCAACGCGAAGCTCAACGCCCGCCTGATGACCGAGATTCCCGATGCACAGTGCTTTGTCTTCGAACCTGGCATGATTCCCGGCTACGGAATGGGCAGCATCGAGCTTCAGCTGCAAGACAAGACCGGCACTGCCGACAAGGAGGTCTTCTACAACTACACACAGGAGTTTATCTCGAAGCTCAGTGAACGCCCGGAGGTGGGACGTGCCGTGAGCACCTACGCCCGCAACTTCCCGCAATACCGCGTCACGGTAGATGCGGCACAGTGCAAGAGGGCCGGCATCAGTCCGGCAACCGTCCTCTCTGCACTTGGCAGCTATTGCGGCGGCGCATACGTCAGCAACATGAACCAGTTCTCGAAAGTCTATCGTGTCATCTTGCAGTCTGCTCCTGAATATCGTATGACTGAAGCCGACCTCGCGAACATGTTTGTCCGCAATGGCAAAGAGATGGCACCGCTGAGCCAGTTCGTCCAACTGGAGCAGGTAGTGGGCCCCGAGGTCGATAACCGCTTCAACCTTTTCAGTTCGATTGCCGTCAATGTCATTGCAGCAACAGGCTACAGCAACACACAAGTCATGGAGGCCATCAAGGAGGTGAAGGAAGAAGTTTTCCCAACGGGCTATGACTACGAGTACGGCGGCATGTCGCGCGAAGAGGCGCAGACCATCGGCAGCTACGACACATATCTTATATATGCCGTCTGCGTGCTGCTCATCTTCCTCATCCTCTCCTGTCTCTACGAGAGCTTCCTCATCCCCTTCGCCGTCATCTTCAGTGTGCCGGCAGGCTTGATGGGCAGCTTCGGCTTTGCTTGGCTGTGGAATCAAGGCTATGCCGCCTTGCCCTTCATCTTCATGGGGCAGATAGAGAACAACATCTACCTGCAGACGGGTGTCATCATGCTCATTGGTTTGCTCGGCAAGACGGCCATCCTCATCACGGAGTTCGCTCTTGAACGCCGCCGCAAGGGAATGGGCATAGTCGAGGCTGCATACGCTGCTGCCGAAGCACGTCTGCGTCCTATCCTTATGACGGTGCTGACCATGATATTCGGCATGATTCCTCTTGTCCTTGCCACCGGCGCAGGAGCCAACGGCAACCGCACCATTGGACTTGGCGTCATCGGCGGTATGACGGTGGGTACACTGGCCATCCTCATCACCGTGCCGCTCTTCTTCATCATCTTCGAGTGGTTGCAGGAAAGGGTTCGTCCCGTTATGCAGGAAGAAGCAGACCAGCAGTTCCTCAAAGAGAATGAAAGAATAAAAAATGAAAGAATGAAAGGAACAAGCGACAAGCGTCTGGATTAAAGATTAAGGTTTAAAGATTGATTATGAAACAGATTATGAAACGCATATCATTATTTCATTTCCTCATTATTTCATTTTTAATGAGCAGTTGCACCCTCTACAAGAGCTACGAGCGCCCTGCCGACATCATTACCGACGGCATTTATGGCGATATGCAGACGGCTGGAGACAACAGCCTGGGCGACCTCAAGTGGCGTGACATCTTCACAGACCCTGCTTTGCAGGCTATCATAGAGCGCGGCCTTCAGCAGAACAGCAACCTGAAGAATGCTGAACTCCGCATTAAGGAGGCCGACTATGCCTTGAAGTGCGCCAAGCTCGCCTACATACCGAGCTTCTACTTCAAGCCAAGCGGCTCCATTAGCCAGATTTGGGACCCCTACGACCGCAACAGCTACTCGGCTACCAAAAGCTATTCCCTCCCAATATCATTGAGCTGGCAGGTGGGAAGCATAGGTTCGCTGCGCAACAACAAAAAGAAGGCCGAGGTGACGCGCGACCAGTTGCGCAACGCCAAGCAAGCTATTCAGGCACAACTTGTTGCAGGTATCGCTTCGATGTACTACAACCTTTCCATGCTTGACGAACAGCTTCGCCTGACGCAACAAACGGAGCAGAACTGGGGCAAGTACCTCCAGATGCAGAAGCAACTGATGGATGCCGGCCAGAGCAACATGGCTGCTGTGGCAAGCATCGAGGCCACACACTACAGCATCTCGACCTCTGTCATCTCCCTCAAGGATAACATTCATGCCATCGAGAACGCTCTTGCCACCCTCCTCGGCGAGACCTCCAGCCACATCGAAAGGAGTCCGTTGTCTTCTTTCCAAACGCCTGGAGTTTGTTCAACAGGTATGCCCATCACAATCCTCGACCGTCGGCCCGATGTTCGGGACGCTGAGCTGAAGCTGGCGGCTGCCTTCTACGACAAGAACATCGCCCTGAGCAGCTTCTTCCCACAGCTCAACATCACCGCCAACGGCCAGTTTACCAACTCCTTAGGTGCAGGTGTTGTCAATCCGGGCGTGCTTATCGGACAGGCCGTTGCAAGCCTTGCTCAGCCACTTTTCGACAATGGTCGCATCCGAGCACAGTATAAAATCTCGAAGGCAGAGATGGAGATTGCCACGAATGACTTCCAACAGGCAGTCATTGCAGCAGGCAATGAGGTGAATGCAGCAATGGATAACATCTATGCAGCCCGCAATAAACAGGTGTTCATCGACAAGCAAGTGGAGTCGCTAACCAAGGCTCTCGACGCCACAGAAAAGCTTTATGCCAACAGCGGGGCTAACTACCTGAACGTCATCACCGCCCAAAACTCCCTGCTTTCCGCACAGATGAGCCAGATAAGCAACCGCATGGAAACCATCGACGCTACCATAGAGCTTTACCAAGCCCTTGGAGGCGGGGCGGAATAACAGGCCAATCCACTCAACTTAACGAAGGTATTTCTTTGCATTGTCGCGACGCTGCAATTGCATTGTCGCGATGCTGCAATTGCATTGTCGCGACAATGCAAACAACTCGACGCGTCTGTTCGAGTGTTTCTCAAAGTCCCAGGATGATGCCCGCCACGCCACAAAGCACGATGATGAGAATGGGGCTGAGGCGATAGACCTTCTGCGCGATGAAGGCAAACAGGAAAATGAAGATGCTGAGGCAGAAGCGCCAGGGGTTCTCAGCCATAGAACTGAAGTTCTCACTATTCATCAAAAGCAGCGCGGCAGCCAAGAGCAAGCCCACCACAGCAGGTCGCAAGCCGCTGAAGACGCTTTCTACTGAAGGATGATTCCTGTATTTCAGCAGGAACTTGCTGAGTAAAAACATCAAGATAAAGCTTGGCAAAACGACGGCGAAGGTGGCTATAAAGCTTCCTAAGACGCCCCAATACGGGGAATAACCTGCATTGACCAAAGCCGTATAGCCAACGTAAGTGGCGCTGTTGATGCCGATTGGCCCGGGAGTACTCTGGCTGATGGCGACGATGTCGGTGAACTGTCCCATCGTCATCCAATGATAATGCCCCACAACCTCGCCTTGTATCATGGAAAGCATGGCGTAGCCTCCGCCAAAGCCAAAGAGTCCAATCAGGAAGAACGTCCAAAAGAGTTGAGTCAAAAGCAATATCATGGCGGTTTAGGGATTAAAGGTTAGGGATTCAACTTCCAAATATAATTTTTGAATTTTGAATTTATAAATTTTGAATTAGACGAAGTCTTCCTTCAGGTATTTCCCATATACATAGCCCGACACGCCTGCCACCAGGACGACGAAGATAGGGCTGACCCCGAGCATCCAAATAAGGAAAGCGGCCACGATGGGTATCCAAACATTATAACGACTTATCCTTGCGCTCTTCGCCATCCTAAAGACAGGCAAGGCGATAAGCGCCACCACCGCCGGACGAATGCCGTGGAAGAAGTGCTCCACATAGGCGTTCTCGCGGAACTGCTGGAATACCAGCGCGATGGCAAGAATGCAGAGGAAGGAGGGGAGGCACGTCCCGATGGCGCTGACGACTGCCCCCTTGTTGCCTTTTCGCTTGAGGCCGATGAAGATGCTGATGTTCACGGCGAAGATGCCGGGACACGACTGCGCTACGGCAATCAGGTCGAGCAGCTCCTTCTCGCTCACCCAACCCTTCTCATCCACCACCTTCCGCTCTATGAGCGGTATCATGGCATAGCCTCCGCCAATGGTGAAGAAACCTATCTGGAAAAAGGTCTTGAAGAGTTCAAACATTGCATAATTATTGTTTATTGAATAAACTGTGTATGTTTTTGTCAGCCTCTTGGCGTGCCTTCTCTACCGTAATCTTACCTTGCATGGCATCCTCCGCCACCTGCACGAGTCTTTCATGGTATCTGTTCTTTGGATTGAATGCCGGAATGTGCAGATAGTCCGTTATGTGTGTACCAATCTGTGTGTTCTCTGCATAACCCATGATAAAGTCTTCTACTGCGGAAGCATTGAGGAATGCACACAGATAGAGGGCTTCTTCCCTCTTCTCAATAGGGATGAAATATATCTTATGGTCAGGCACGACGACACGGCCTTCAAATGATGTAAGAACACATGCTTTGAAGTGTCCGGATATCTCAGACCAACACACTTTGTATGGCGCAAAGGTATATTTGCCGACGTTCCAGCAAGAATAGAAAGGTGCTCCTGCAAGATACCTTTTGAGACTGGAACGCTGTTCGAGTTCCTTGCGGAATACAGAGAAAAAGTCTAATGCTTGCGGGTATCTCTCCAGCATCATGTCAACGGGAAATCCCTGCATCGAGTTTTGTGGGATAACGCCATAAGTGTCTCCTCTGTTCCAGCAGAAAGGAGCTATCTCCCGTCCACGAGCAATTGGATGTATCAAGTCTCTCTCAATAAGATGGGGAATGATGTTTACTTTTCTTCTTCCCAAAGAAGGGTCGTTCTCAAACAACAGAAATTCATCTTTTTCTGCCTTGACCCGACCATAGTAGATGCCGTTCATGTCTGTACATACGCCTTTCCGTGCAGCGTAATGTCTATCATTTCCTCCCCGCGCCATACCCAGACAGTCACATAGCTCCTCAACCTTAACCGTCAGCCAAGGGTCTGTTTTGCTTTGAATGGGATGTGCCACGAGATTTGTTCTGTCTGTACTTTCGAGCACATGATGTAAATTATCATACTCGGAAAAGCGAGTAACCTTCTTCCATTCAATCCATGGAAGCGGATAGGTGGTAGCCGCTCCTTCTCTGCTTAACACAATCAATGATGCTTTATTCTCTGCGTCTTGGAAAGGTTTAAGCTTTGTAAGATCATGCACTTTAAGAACTTTGAAATAATCACCTAATGCCTCATCTATGGTAAATGCGCGGAAGCCTTCTGATGACTCTGTCTTGAATACACTTCTGGTTATAAGCATAGCCAACCTGCCACCCTTCTTCAGCCACTTTTGCGCTGCGGAATATAACACCATCGTAGATACGTCAGACTCTATACCACCATAGAACACATCTGATGAGAACAGGCCGTAATCCTTACAGAAACTCTTGATGGTTTCTCTATAGGCTTCGGGAAGTGCCGACCATCTGAGCCAAGGTGGATTGCCGATAAGAATGTCAAAGTCGTGAAGCATGGCCGTTGTGAAGTGATTCTTAATAATACCGCACCATATACCATCCCATTCTTTTTCTTCGAGTAAACGTATCTGACGTAACAGATTGCAAAGTGAGGATTCTTCCTCATCGTTTAGATTCCATTTCTTCAGTGCTTTCTCAGCTTCCTCTTCCGAAATTACCGCCTTTTCTCCAGTACTTAATTGTGCCAAATGCTCTATTTGGTTCAGCACATCGTGAAGTTTGTTCTTTTCAAACAGGACGCTTGGAAGCCTTAGTTGTAGCTTGCCCTCTTGCGTCATGATATGATAATTATAATAATTCCCATCGCGTTGTGGAGAGAAGATGGAGTCTGTAAGGTATATGGGAATCTCTATTTGACCTACCCCATCCATGAAAGGAGAGAGAGCTATAAGATAGTTCGTTCTGGCAGAGATAACTGCAAGTGGATTGAGATCAAAGCCATAAATGTGGGACAGGGCATGCGCCACGATGTCCTTGTTCGATGCTTGCTGACTGGATAGATATGATGTGGTTTTGTTAATTAGGTGTACGAGGAAGGTGCCAGATCCGCATGTCGGGTCAAGGATTGTTTGATTAGGATGCCAGCCACTCTCCTTAATAGTCAGTTCTGCAAGCCAGTCGGGGGTATAATATTCGCCAAGGCTATGCCGCATAGACTTGGACATTAGACCTTGATATAGTTCTTTAAGTAAATCGCGTATCACTTCAGGCTTTAGTGATACGGAGGACGGCTCATAATGGTTCAGAATACTGCACAACTGGCGGAAAGCTCCGTCCAAAGATTCGTTCCAGTCTTTTGTGTACCAGCAAAAGAAATCTCCCTCAAGGAAATTCCTTATACCCAGATTCGAGAACTCTGTTCCTTTCTCAAGTTCCTCGACAAAGTGCCGAATACCCTGCGGCTGCATCACTTCCGGAAAGGCAACATCCTCCCTGTTACTAAGGGAGCGCATAATCATCAAGGCTATGAGCTTTATGTATATAGCATAAGTAGTATGCAGGACAAAAATGAACTTGCTAATATCTTCTGTCTGTAAGGCAATGCCATAATTCGATGCTTCTTTTATGACGGAGTCCTTGCCAGAACCAAAATCGCTCACCTGTCCGAACATTCGCGCCCATTCGTAGAAAAACATCCTCGTGCGTGTAGTAGATGTATGGTTGAAGGATTGCCACAGTTCTCTCACAAGAAGATGTGTCGTGGGACTCTTCTCGCCGAAGTCGATAATCAGGTTCTCACTGACAAGGGCTTTACGGTTAAATGAGCGTACAAGGTGAATAAAATAATCAAGAATATCGGGTGAAAGGTCAAACGGTCCCTGCTTCACTATGTATCCTTCTATATTCTTGCGGAAGAAGCCTATTTGACGTCCGTCAAGCAGGACACAGAATATCTGGCTCTCTTGCGTGTGGTATTTCTTCGCAAGTCCACCAATGTATTTTTCCTTTTCGCTTACAAATACATTGAACTTGTGTTTTAGTAAGCCAGGCCTTTTGTATTCAATGCAAAGATTGTTGTACAGCGCATCTACTGCTCCAGTGGCTATCTTCACTTCATAACGGGCATTGTATTGAATGCCCATAGACCTGAAGAAGTCTGTAAACACAGCTTCGCAATGGACACGCACATCTTCCTCTGTCTGGAAATGGCTCTGTTCATTGACGATTGCCTCGTAAAGCTGTACGGCTTCTTTGCACATAATTATATATAGGTGTTCCTTATTTGTGTGACAATATCCATTCTTTTGCATTGACGAAAGCCTCTATCCAAGGCGTAACCTGGTCTTGCTCCTTGCGCTCAGCGGGATAATAACCGCATTGCCAGGGGAAGAAGGCTCTTTCCAGATGAGGCATCATTGCCAGATGTCTGCCGTCAGACGAGCAGATGCCTGCGGCGGAAAAGTCGCTTCCGTTGGGGTTGGCAGGATAACCGTCGTAACTATACTTGAGTACAATGTTGTAATCCTCTTCCTTGCCGGGCAGGTTAAACTTTCCTTCTCCATGAGCCACCCAGATGCCCAACTTGCTGCCACTAAGCGTATTCATCAGGATGCTTTGGTTCTTCTGGACAGTTAGCCCAACAAAACCCGACTCGAACTTGTGGCTGTCGTTGTGCAACATCTTCATTCTTGATTGACCATTGAGCAT
>JAEEGL012457793.1_pt1 | contig 17533 bp, 6 predicted proteins | sample 9134231 | NCBI WGS metagenome assembly JAEEGL01 (sample SAMN16246548, study PRJNA631951) | gut metagenome | biome: gut microbiome; feature: rumen; material: fiber-attached | host: Bos | place: Iran: Karaj | collected 2018-10 | reverse complement strand
GTGAAGAAGTCGAAGAAGCTGCTGCAGTTCACCATCGACGACGGCACAGGCACCGACCGCACCATCTGCTCCGGCATCGCCCAGTTCTATGAGAACCCCTCCGAGCTCATCGGCAAGCGCATCCTCTTCGTCGCCAACTTCGCCCCCCGCAAGATGATGGGTATTGAGAGTCAGGGCATGATTCTCTCGGCTGTCGATGCTGACGAGAGCCTCAGCGTAGTGACTACAACGAAGGACGTGAAGCCCGGCTGTCAGGTAGGATAACCTGAATTATTCATACTCAGACGTTTCGAACGCACAGCGTTGCGGTTCGGCCTAAGCGTATAGAATTACTCCTTCACCACCTTCTTACCTTTATTAATATAGACCCCATGAGGCAGCGACTGGATGTTGCTGCCGAGCAGACGGCCCTGCAAGTCGTAGACGGGGGTTGGGTGTTGGGTGTTGGTTGTTGGGAGTTGTGGGGTACGGATTCCACTGACATCCGCATCGGCCTCGATGCCTATCTCTGCCGCCGAGGTCCAGGCGTTACCATTGACCTCCGACTTGGCCACGAACTTCAGGTAACGTCCCGCAGTAGGTTTCGACAATTTGGCGGTCTGCAGTGCCGTGGTGTTCTTAAACTCACCGTTGGCCACAGGCTTCCCCCATGTCTGACCGTCGAGGCTCAGATAAACCTCGTATGCTTTCACCATGCCGTTCTGGTTGCCGTCCTGACGGGTAAGGTAAGTAAAGGCAGTCACGTTGTAAGTATTCACCATATCGATGATGATGGTATGCGGACAAGGCGGCTCTGTAGCCCCCCATGCCGTATGCCAGAAGGTGCCGGTGTTGTTGTCGAAGGCCAGTCGCGGCTCGTTGCCGCCCTGGTAACTGTCGGCGCTCACCAGTTTCCAAGCCGATTTGTTGATGAAGAGCGAAAACTCATACGTCATCTTCGGACTGTCTATCATGCCTTCTGCCGAGCAGTAGGCCGTCACCGTGCAGGCCTCATTATGGATCAGTGGTGATGCATACTGCTGATATTCGCCGCCATCTATGCTATAGTAGATGGTGGCATTTTTTGTAGCCGTGGTCATCTTGATGCGACCGTTGTTCTGACGCTCACAACTAACGGGCTGGCACACGGAGATGTCGGCGCGGGCCTTTACAGCGGCATTGTCAGCGGCGGTAAGCGGCATGATGAAGAAGCGGAAAGCAGTATTGGCGGCTTTCAGTTCGTATTTATCCATCACGTCGGGGCCGCACGAGGCATTGCCCAGTCCGCGTGTGGCGGCATCGAGCGAGACGACAGCCGTCTGGCAGGTCTTGAACTGATAGGTGTGCTTCGAGCGGTTGTTGCGGTCGGTATAGTTATCCTCCGGACGGAAGTGTACGGCCGAGGCTGCCATCTGGTCGGGGGCTACGAAGAGCAGGCCCTGGCCACTGCTGTTGGTGAGCGCCATCCAGCGCACCTCCTGCTTAGTGCCGTGCTCCTGTGGCTTGATGTATTCCTCGTACTGGTCAGTGACCGTGCTGCGGTAGATGCCTGGCAGACAAGCCTCCTTGCGGTCACGATAACTGTCCCACGGGCCGCGGCCGAACCACGAGAGTTGTTCCATGTCGGCCGGCATCTCCAGTCGGAAGCCTATCTTAGGCAGCACGGCCCCTGTTGATGCCGGACGTATAAAGGAGTTGGTCATGATGGTGCCGTCGGCGCAGACGGTGAAGTCGAGACTCACGTCAAAGGCCGTGCCATTCTTGCCAGTATGGGTGCTGGCCATGGTCACAGTAACGGTCTTGCCGTCCTCCGACTGCGTGAAACTGGCAGCCTTGCATTTGACGGAGAGTTTGCGCAGGCCCATATTGTCCCAACTCTCTGCCTGACGGCCGTCGTTATCCGTAGGCAGACGGAACACATTGAGCAGCAACGACTTGCTCAACATCTGCACATCGTCGTAGAGATAGCCGGAAAGGGTTCCCTGCGACTTGCTGAAGGTGGCCTTGAAGTGCTGGCCAGTGACGGTGATGGCGGCAGAAGCGTCATCGACGGTGAGCGCATCGGCATCGGCAGGCACATACATCGGCTTCTCTGCCTTCTTTACGCTCAGTTTCTCTTCGGCCACCACGTAACCTGCTTCGGCCCAGGCGGTGCTCCCCTTCTGCTTGGCAGAGAAATAGATGAAGGCCTCTTGGTCGGCGGCGAGAACGCCGCCGGATTGCACGGCTGAGAGGTCGATGGTAATCGTGGTGCTGTCGCCGGCAACCACCTCATTAGTGATGGGTGCAGTAGCCAGCACGTTGCCCTCTTCGTCCATCAGGGCGTAACTCACGTCGTAGGTCGATGACGGCAGGAAGGCCATCTTGTTCTTCAGGCGGAAACGGCCCTGGTTCACGTTCACGGCCTTGAACTCCAGCGGCTGGTAGATTTTCTTCGTGTTATATGTCTTGGAGGTATAACTCCAGTCTGGGCGCACAAGGCCATTGATACAGAAGTTGCCGTCGTTGGGGTTGTCGCCGAAGTCGCCGCCGTATGCCCAGTAGTCGGTGCCGCTGGCGGTGGTGAGCAGGCCCTGGTCCTTGAAGTCCCATATAAACTCACCCGTCAGGCAGGGGTATTTCTCATAGAGGTCGAACATCTCGCGCACATTGCCCATAGAGTTGCCCATCGAATGTGAGTTCTCACACTGGATATGGGGCTTCTGGCCTGACTGTCCCTGACGCGACGAGCCTATCCAACTGATGGTCTCGTAACTGCCGTACATCGTCGACGATACGTCGGCATAGTCGCTGTTGCCCTCATAGTGGGTGGGGCGCGTGGTGTCCAGTTTCTTGATGGCCTGGCCTACGTACTTGAAGTTTTCGCCATTGCCACATTCGTTGCCCATCGACCACATAAAGATACACGCATGGTTGCGCATCCAGCGCACGTGGTTCTCCGAGCGTTCCACCATGGCGGGACGGAACAGCGCCAGGTGCGACAGGTTCCAGTTGCCGTGGCACTCCACGTCGGCCTCGGCCAGCACATACATGCCGTACTTGTCGCACAGGTCGTAGAACACAGGATCGTTAGGATAGTGCGAGGTACGTATGGCGTTGATGTTCAGGCGCTTCATACACAGGATGTCCTGCTCTATCTCCTCGGGCGTGATGGCACGGCCGTTGACGGGGCTGAAGTCGTGGCGGTTCACACCATGGAACACCATGCGCTTGCCGTTGATGGTCAGTGCGCCGTCGTTGCGTATCTCCACCTCGCGGAAGCCCACCTTGCCGCCGCGCAGGTCAACCACCTTGCCGTCGGCATCCTTCAGCGTCAGCACCAGGTCGTAGAGATTGGGGGTCTCGGCACTCCATAGTCTGGGAGCCGTTACGTCCATGTCGAGGGAAAGGGTTGAGGATTGAGAGGTGAGAGGTGAGAGTTTAGAGGCGACTACCGTGCTGCCATCCATAATCTTGGCTTCTACGGTCATGCCTTCGTTCGCGCCTGTTAGCGTCACCTTGACGTTGGCCTTGGCGTTAGTATAGGTGTTGTCGAGGTTAGTGGTGAAGAAATAGTCGCGTATCTGGCTCTTAGGTGCTGCCCAGAGGAAGCAACTGCGGTGGATGCCCGTCAGGCGCCAGTAGTCCTGACACTCCAGAAACGAGCCGCTGGTGAAACGGTACACCTGCAGGGCAATGCTGTTCTCGCCGGCCACGAGATACGGGGTGATATTGAATTCCGATGGCAGGTAGGAGTCCTCGCTATAGCCTATGCGCTGGCCATTGATCCAGAGGTAGTAGCCATGGCCCACGCTGTTGAAGCGCACATACACGTCGCGTCCCTCCCATTCGGCGGGAATGGTAAACGTGCGGCGGTAGGTGCCCACAGGGTTGGGCATGTTGCTGTTGTAGGAAAACCACCCCGGGCGGTCGGCCATCACGCTGTAGGTCGTCTCGTTGTATGAGAAGGGATAGGACGTGTTGCAGTACAGCGGCTTGTCCCACGACTTGCCGTGGCGCAGACCCCATACCTGCCAACTCGACGGCACGTCGATGTCAGTCCACGAGGCATCGTTGAAATCCTTGGCGCAGTAGTCGTCCTTGGCCAGCGAGGGCTGCTTCACCCAGAGGAACTTCCATTTGCCGTCGAGCGACTGATACCACGGCGATGCCGTCATATCGTTGTTCTGTACGTCGGTCTCCGTTGCCATCGGAATTGCGATGGTATGTGCCGTTTCGCGGTTCGCGTTGCTTATCGTGGGGTCGTCCCACTCCTTGCCTGTCTGTGCCTGAAGCATCAGGGCGGCCGAGGCAAGCCATGCTACACATAGTGGTTTTCTCATAGGTTTTCAGCAATTATTGTTATTCGTGCAGATCCATGTCATCAACAGCCTGATTGATGTTTATGTACATATCTTCATAAGAGTAAGTATGCTTGTATTTTTTGGATACATTCCAATAGAATCTTCTAACCTTTTGGACGGCTCCGTAAGAGATAACGTATTTATACCTCATCTTTCACATCATATACTTCATTGAGGTCATTAATGAGAATACCTCTTAGTTCCTCCAGTGTAATAGACCAGAAGCAAGCAGGGCAGTAAGTTGCTGCTGTGCTAAAGCATTCTTCCCATCGTATGATAATGTTACTGTGCACATATATATTTGGTTTTTGTGCAAAGGTAATGTTTTTATTTCAAACCACCAAATATAATTGACGAAAATTCGGGCCGCTCACTAAGGGGCGGCCCGAATCTTTAGTTTTTTACCTTTTTACCTTTTTACTTCACCACGACCTTCTTGCCGTTCATGATGTACAGACCCTTCTGGGCGTTCATCACACGCTGGCCGTTCAGGTTGTAGATACCAGCAGCATTCTGATTAACAGAAGTGTTGACAGTGGCGATGCCAGTGGTAGGATTATCCTGGCCGAAGAACATCAGTCGGAAGTTATCCCAGATGACCCACTGAGTATTAGTTTCAGGTTGAGTGATACCAATATACATCATTCCGTCTTCCTTAACCTCGAAGTTGATGGGCTCGATGGTGTAGTCGCCATTGGTGAATGCCTGAGAAGCAGTGTCCATACCGTTGGGGCCACCCTCGGCCAGTGCGGGAACGTTGCCATTGATACCATTAGCGAAGAAAACGGGGGCGGCGGGAGCCTCACCCTCGAAGTCATCCTGACGATAGAAGCCCTGTGCAGTCAACTGATAGAATCCGGCGGGTGCACCCTGGATGGTCTGCATGATGGTGAATGTTGAGTGATAACTCTCTGCGCAGTTGTTTGCCTGATTACCACCGCTGAGGTTCTTGTTGGTACAGTCTTCACTGACAATCCAAGCCTCGGCGTTACGGGCGTCGTTACGGTTGAAGTTCTGAGCAACGATAAGACCTGTAGCATCAACGGGATTATCCTTATTTGCATCAGCCATCTCTCCTAAGAGTTCTTCCCTCACACCCTCCTTCGAGACGATAATCCACTCGCGCGGAGTCTCGCTCAGTTCGAGGTTATTACCAGTGAGGCTAACGTTGATGTACTTGCCACTGACAGGTTCAAGGATATAGAAGCCGAAGCCACGATACTCCAGTGCCCAACCCCATTCAGAGCTGTCCATATAGAGGTTCGAGCTAAGGAAATGGTTGTTACCACCGTTGCTGACGCGAGAGTCGATGGTCACGGTGCGGCTCTCCTCGTATGGAGTGAGCGTCAGGTCGAGACCCATCTCATTAACAATACCGCGGGTACCATAGTCGTTACCGGCAGCCATCTTCAGACCGCTTTCAGCCTCGATGATGTAGTACTCGCCAGCAGCAAAGTCGATGAACCAGTTAGCCTTCTTGAAGTTTGCGATGGCAGCCTTCAGGTCGGCTACAATCTGCTGAGCCTCTGGAACGTTGTACCAGTTCTTCTTATCGGTCGTTGCCTCCTCAGCAACAGCGAGGACTTCGCTGAACTCTTCCTTGCCTACGGTCTTGTACTCGTCGGCAGCCAGGGCCTGACCCTCTTCTACGAGTTCTGTGAGCTCAGCCTGACATGTTGCATACAAATCCTTAGCAAGAGCCAGAGCGGTTACACCCTTGATCTGTACGACATGCCAGTTGGTATAGGCCTTGTCCTTGTACATACCCAGCTTCACAGTGCCGTCGGAAATGACAACGCCATCGAGAACGGCAGTAGCGATACCAGTACCGTTGAAATTATCAGCCACGTGAGCAGGAATGTACTGCTTCACGGTGCCAGCAGCAGTCTCGGCATAGAGATATACAGCGGTCTCATCGCCCTCTACGAGTTCAGACTCGAAGCCACGTCCAGAGGTGAAGGCAGCAGCACCGTAGAGTTCGATGCGGTAAGTACCGTTAGTCAGACCTGTCAGCGTGCGAGTGAACACATCGCCTGTATTAGCGCAAGTTGACTCGTATCTTTCACAAGCAGCAGTTGAACGTCCATCGTTGGTGGTAACTGTAGGAGCAGCCCAGCCAACAAAACCGGTAGCACCAGACCATCCCTGATAGTCAACGGGGAACTGAGAGGTCACATCGGCCTCCAGCGGAGCGTTGTCGGCCTTGAACTGGTTGATAGCGGCCTGCAGGTCTGCAAAATTGCCATTTCCCTTGTATGCTTCGATGGCAGCAAGCAACTTACCCACTGCGACAGCGCTTTCGTCAATAGCAAGATTCTCTGCTTCAGCAAGCAGGTCTTCATTTAACACAGCAATCACATTAGTTTCAGCATTGAAGGTAATGATGATATTGTACGTATCCTCACCACCAAGTACATCGGGAGTAATCACCCAATTGCTTTCAGGCCAGCAGGTATCCCAGTTGCAATCCTTCACAACCTTGAACTCGGGCTTGTTGTCGTTGTTAACGGTAATTTCCTTAGCACGCCACATAAAGAGACCTGATGCTGCATCGTACTCCATCACGTTGGCTCTGGTGTTCCATGCTGTGCCGCAAAGATCTTCGGTACCAGCGACGGTGTAGATGGGATCGGGATAGTCGAACTCGGCAGCAACGTCATCCTCGTCAACCTCTACCTTGATGTTCTTGAAGTAGTAGTCGATAGCCGTACTCTCCTGTGACAGGTTAAAGGCAATGGAGCGGAAGTCTTTGTCCTTGCACTCTGCAGGAACAGTAACGGTATTTTCAAATGTCTGCCATCCCTCAGTGAAGTTAATGTCGCCGAGGCAAAGCCAATGGATGTAATTACCCGGCTCAGCGTGACACTGTGTGGCAGCAGTAGCAGCGGCACTTGCCTTGTAGTCGAAAGCGATCTTGAACTTTTTGCCAGCCTCTAAGGTTTGCGGCATGCGAATCCAGAACTGAGAATCCCAAGGGTTGGTAACCTGAACTGGGCTGTTCACAACGTATTCGCCATTTTCATTTTTTACGGGCAGAATATCTTCTGAAGGAGACTCCTTGCTGCGGAAGCAACGTGCGTCGTTATCGATGATGGTAGTCCAGCTAATAATCTCCTTCGGTGCCTGATACCATACGCCGAAGTTGTCAAAATAATAGTCGACGGCGTTCCTGTTAACTGCGAGGTTGAAGGCGATGCTCTTCATGCCAGTACCATTGCCATCACCGTTGTTGCCCTTAGCCATTGCGGCGCTCACCTCAACATCAGCAGAGAAGTGCTGCCACTCGGTGGTGAAGTTCACGTCGCCAATGGCAGCCCAGTGATGGTAATCACCCGGATTGGCATGAGCCTGTGTGCCGGCTGTGGCAGTCTGGCTGGCCTTGAAGTCGAACTCAACATGCAACATCGTGCCAGTAGGCAGTTCATCATTCAGGACAATCCAGAACTGACTGTCCCAGTCTGTTGCACCCTCAACCCCCGTTTCATCGGCAGACTTCACCACAATACCGCGGCTGCCATCTTTACCGGCACCGGCAACGATAGCGGCACCTACAACGTCAGAGGAAGGATACTCCTTCGAGGCAAAGTTGGTCACATCATCGCCAGCGAGGTTACCATTGGTTATGGCATTCGTCCATCCCGCTGGAGCAACCAGAACGTCACCCTCTTCTGCCCATGTCGATGTCATTGTCAGCATCAATAGGCAGACTAAAGATAAAATCTTTTTCATACGCTTTTTGTTTTTAAGTTAATAAATAAAGGTTAAATAAAAATTTTAGTGTGCAAAGATAGCAATTATTTGTGAAAGTAGTATTACAACTATGTTTCTTTAACTTTCACTTTTGTTTCATCGCTTGCTCAACGGGGAAAGAAACATGGTCGCTACGCTCAAAACCCATCAAAATCTAACAAAAAATATCTGGGTTTCTCCTTATCTCCATGTTTCTGCTTCTTAGAAAAAAACTGCCTCTCCGTAGCGTCTGTTTCAGAAACTTTTCGTATCTTTGCACCGACAAACCAAAAACAACCGACGATTATGGCAACAAAGAGGAAATACCCCGTAGGCATACAGACCTTCTCGCGGCTACGTCGCGAGGGCTACGTGTATGTGGACAAGACAGACTTGGTGTGGCTCCTGGCGCAAGAGAACAACCCGTTCCTTTTCTTCGGTCGGCCGCGCCGCTTCGGCAAGAGCCTCCTGGCCTCGACGCTCCACTCATTCTTTGCCGGAGAACGCGAGTTGTTCCGAGGACTAAAGGTTGACGAGTTGGAGTGGGACTGGAAGCAGTATCCCGTGCTGCACATCGACCTCAGCCCCGCCAAGGACCTGCCAACAGCCGAAGAGTTGAGAGCCAGGCTGATGCTCACCCTGAAGCCGCTGGCAGAGGAATATGGGCACGATCCTGATGAGACAACCCCTGGCGCCCTGTTCCAAGGACTTATTCGCAGGGCATACCAGCAGACGAACCTGCAAGTGGTGATTATCATTGATGAGTACGACGCGCCCCTGCTGAAATGGCTGCACGACGAGACGGTGCTCGAAGAGAAGCGCAATGTGATGCAGGAGCTGTACGCCCCGCTGAAGGCTTGCGAGCCCTACATCAAGCGCTGCTTCATCACCGGCATCACGAAATTCTCGCAGTTGAGCATTTTTTCTACAATCAACAACATCACGGTCATCTCGATGCTCCCCAAGTACGCCGCCCTCTGCGGCATCACCGAAGAGGAACTGACCACGACTCTGGCACCCGACGTGGCCCTGCTGGCCGAGGCCAACGACTGCACGCCGGAAGAGATGCACCAGAAACTAAAGACACGCTACGACGGCTATATGTTTTCAGAGCGTGCTCCAGAGGTGTACAATCCCTTCAGCCTGTTCAAGGCCTTCGATACGGGCAAGGTCGGCTACTACTGGTTCGACAGCGGCACACCGGCATATCTCGTCCAGCAGATGAAGAAGTTTCAGACCGACATCACGAAACTCGACCACATGGAGGCATCGGCATCGGATTTCGACAAGCCCACGGAGGCCATGGAGGATGCACTGCCGCTACTCTACCAAAGCGGCTACCTCGCCATCAAGGACTACGACCGCGAGGCTGAGTTGTACACTCTCGCCATCCCCAACCAGGAGGTGCAGACGGGCTATGCCGAGGGGCTGCTGCCCACTTATACAGGCATCAGGAGCAACGACGTACAAAAGGGCTTCGCCCTGAAGTTCTGGCGCGCCCTGAAGCAGGACGACCTCGAACTGGCCCTGCAGGAGATGCAGGCCTATCTCGCCGGACTGCCCTACGTCGAGGGTTTCAAGAAGAAACTGGAGGAGATGGCCAACGTCGAGGGATTCTACGAGTACACCTTCTACCTCATCTTTTCTATGCTCAACGTCTATGCCCGCACGCAGGTAAAATGCCACGGCGGCAGGATAGACATGGTAGTATTGATGCCCACGACGACCTACGTCTTCGAACTGAAGATGCACGAGACGGCACAGAAAGCTTTGGAGCAGATCGACACGAAAGGCTACGCCCTACCCTACGACACCGACGGCCGCCGCGTGGTAAAATGCGGCCTGCACTTCAATCTCGACAGCCGGACGCTCGACGAATGGGTCTACGGAGGTTAGGAGGCAGGAAGGGCTGGCACGGGGCCTGCCCCTACATTGGAAGCACGGGCATCAGGGCGGCATTAGAATAAATTTTGGCCAGAATTTATAAAATTTTGGCCAGAATTTTGAAAATTCTGGCCAAAATTAATTTTTATCCTTCATCCTTTGTCTCCTCAACCTCCTTGATTCCGGCATACTCGGAGGGTGCAACGCCGAAGTGTTTGCGGAAGATGGTTGAGAAATGGGCGAGGTTTGAGAATCCTACGGTGTAGGCCACCTGCGTGACGTTGATTTTCTGCTCCTTGAGCAGGCGTGCGGCCTGTTCGAGGCGTATGTTGCGTATGAACTCCGAGGTAGAGATACCCGTCAGTTCCTTCATCTTCCGGTGCAGTTGTGCACGGCTGATACCTACGTCCTGCGTGAGCATGTCGACGTTGAAGTCGCTGTTAGAGAGGTTTTTGTTGATAGACTTCATGATGCGCTCCATGAGCAGTTCGTCATTGCCCTTTACCTCGGGCTGTTCCACCTTGTCGGCCTGCCGCTGTGCACCGCTGTACTTGCCCTTAAGTCGCTGGCGACCCTGTATGAGGTTCTCGATGACCATGCGCAGTTCCTCCATGTCGAAGGGCTTTGAGAGGAAAGCGTCGGCCCCTCGCTCGAGTCCCTCCAAGCGGTTGGCCACGTCGGCCTTGGACGTGAGCATAACCACTGGTATATGGCTGATGTTGGCATTGGTCTTGATCATGCGCAGCATGGTGAAGCCGTCCATCTCGGGCATCATCACATCGCTGATGACCACATCGAATTCATTCTCGCTCGGCGAGTTACCTTCGGTAGTGCGGGCCAGCAGTTCCTTGAGTCCCTCTTTGCCGTTGTGGGCAATGGTGAACTTATAGTAGCGTCCCAACTCAGATGATATATAATGGCCTATCTCCTGATCGTCGTCTACAATGAGCACGCGGTGGCGCGAACCTTGCGGCTTCTGGGCCGGTGCCGGTGCTTTCACGGTCTCTGGCTCGTTTTCAATCTCCGTCTCCAGCAGGTGATCGTTGCCTAATGGCAGGCGCACCTCAAACAGCGCGCCTTTCTCGCCGCTGCGGTTGCGTGCCTCTATGGTGCCGTGGTGCATGTCGACAATCATCTTGCAGAGATTCAGGCCTATGCCTGTGCCGTGGATGTGCATGCGCCGTGAGTTGCCGCCCTGGTAGAAGCGGTCGAAGATATGCTTGAGGCTGTCGTTGTCGAGCCCCGCGCCGTTGTCTACAACTTGCACGACGGCCTGCTGTGCCTCTTGGCGCAGGCTAATGTCGATGGTGCCGCCGTCGTAACTGTACTTGAAGGCGTTGGACAGTAGGTTGGTGATGACCTTGTCAAACTGGCTACGGTCTATCCACACCTCCAGGTTCGGGTCGTCGTGGTTGAAGCGGAACGTGATGTTGCGCTCGCGGGCATTGTATTCAAACATCTTGCAGATGCTGCTGATAAAGGCCACCATGTCGGTGCGCTGGCAGTGGAGTTGCATCTGCTGCTTGTCAATCTTGCGCACGTCGAGTATCTGGTTCACCAGGTTGAGTATGCGCTGTGCGTTGTGCTCAATGGTCGATATGTCGCGCTGGGCATCGGTCTGCTCGCTGCTGATGTGGCGTTTCAGGTTTGTCAGCGGGCTCATGATGAGCGTCAGCGGCGACCGTATGTCGTGGGTGGCGTTGATGAGGAACTTCATCTTCTCTTCGTCCATCTGCTGGTGGGCATGGCGGCGCAGGGTGAGGAACACATAGACTGCAAGCGAGAGCAGCAGCACGAAATAGATGAAATAGGCCAGCATGGAGCGATACCAGGGGGTTCTCACGGTGACGAGCACCACCTTCTCGGGCGTATATTCTCCACCCCGGCTTGCTCTCACCTGTATACGGTATGAGCCTGGCTGCAGGTGGCTGAGCGTAAACTCGTTGACACCCGGCGGATTGCTTATCCAGTCGCCATCGTCGACGCGATACTCGAAGGTGACGTTCATCGGATTGTCGAAGTTCATCTGCGAGAAGCCGAGCGTAATGGTGTGGTCGAGGTATGAGAGCGTGAAATAACTGCTTTCGCCTACTGCCTTGTCGGTCACCACAACGCCGTTGAGTTCCAGTCCCTTGTGTACGGCCTGCCCACCCACGAAGAAAGCGGTGAGTTGCAATGGTGCCATCGAGGTGCTGCCCTCCTTGATGTCGCGTGGCAGGAAGTTGGTCAGGCCGTCGCTGTGACCGAAGTAAATATGGTCGTCGTCGGTATGCATGCCCACCCCGTAGAGGTATTCGCGCTGGGTGAGGCCATTGCCGCTGATATGGCCAATGAAGGTATGGGTGGACTGCTGGTACTGCCAGATGCCGTCGGACGTGGAGCACCAGATGTCGCCGTCGTTCGACTGCACGATGTAGCCCACCGTCTTGTTATCCAGTTGCTGGCTGCCGGGAAAGCGGTCGGCCTGGCGGGTCTGGCGGTTATACAGGTATAGTCCCTGCTCCGTGCCGATGGCAATGGCCCCTTCGAGCGGCGTGCCGTCGGAAGCGGTGCCCTGATGCAGTTCGCACACGTCGAAGCATACGATGCCGTCGAGTTGGGAGTTCCAGCCCTGCGAGCGGAAACTGTCGGTGCGGGGGTCGAAGCACGACACGCCCGACGAGGTGGCCATCCAGATGAAGCCCTTGCGGTCGGACGACAGGCCCAGGATCCAGTTGTTGCACAGTTCGCCCTTGACAGAGTCCTTCTGGGAGAAATTATAGTTGCGCAGGTTGCCCGTCTGGGGATTATACACGCAGAAGCCGCGCGAGAAGGTGGAGATAAAGATGCGCCCGTCGCTGTCGCTGGTCATATCGTTGAAGCGGTCGCAGTCGAACGTCACCTTCTGCTGATAGTGCCCCGACACGGGGTCGTAGACAAAGAGGCCGTCGACAGTTCCTACCCAGTAGTGGCGCTGCTTGTCGCGGAAGATAAACTCTACGGCATCGGGAGCCTGCGGGTGGGCCACCACGCGCCCTTGGCGGTTGAAGCCATAGACACCCACGCCCTGCACCGTACACCAGATGATGCCGCCGTCGCCCTCGCATACGGAGGAGATGGTGGAGCCGAGGTTGACACCCTGCGACTGGAAACTCCAGTTGGAAAACTGCATGGGGCGCAACGGCATGAGCAACAGGCCCTTGCGGTGGCATCCCAGCCACAGGTTGCCGTCGCGGTCGAAAAGCATGCCGTTGATCTTGGCCGTGCTGGCATCAATGCCAAAGGCGTTGATGTCGACACGTTCCAGCCGGCGCGGACCGTCGGCCTTCAGCCGGTACAGTCCTTGCCCGCGCGAACCTATATATATAATACTGTCGTTGAGGGTCACCTCGGAGAACACGGCATCACGGGCCGAGGCAGCACTGATGTCGATGTCGGAAACCTCCATCTTGCCGTTGCGATAGGCCATGATGCCATGCATACACACCACGTAGACCACGCCGTCGCGCTCTACAAAGCCGGAGGGGTTGCCCACCTTGGACTGGAACTGCTTCACCTGCTTGCCGTCGAACATGGTAATGGCCTCGTCGAAACTGCTCTTCCACAGACGGCCGTGGCTATCCTCGAAGATGCGGCTGTAGAAATCGTTGCCAGTCTCTATCTCGACCTCCTCCAACCTGTTATCAGAAGTCAGTTTGAATACGCCATAGCCGGCGGTGCCTATAAGCAGCGTGCCGTCCATGCACTGAACAATGCACGACACACGCGGATGCTGGCCATCGGGGAAGGGATAATGGATAAACGACTCGGTGCTGGCATCGAAGCGGTCGAGACCCCTGTTGGTGCCCACCCACAGCCGGCCGTCGCTGTCGCACAGCAAAGTCACTACCACATTGACCGAAAGCGACGTGCTGTCGGCATCGCTGTGGAGGAAGGTCTGAAAGCGGTAGCCGTCAAAACGGTTCAGTCCATAGTCGGTGGCAATCCACACAGAGCCATGCCGGTCCTGGCACAGATCGGAGATAAGGCTGCTTGAAAAGCGGTCGGAAGGAAAGAAGTGTCCTGTCTGTCCAAGCGCGATGGTGGCAAGACAAGCAGATATGATGAATAATAATATAGTGCGTTTCATACGTTAGCGATAGTTAGTTTTCAGTTTTGCGGGTGCAAAGATAATGAAAAAACTTTATTGTTTCACTTTTTGTTAAGTTTCTTTCACTTTTGTTTTTGTTTCAGACCATGATTTTTCATGATTTATATAATAAAATAGGTATGGCACGAAAAAAAAAAACGAACTGTACGGTTGAAAATTGAACGCAGAGGCGCAGAGTTTATGAGTTTTTCCTCTCTGCGTCTCTGCGTTCATATCTTAACCGTACAGCACGAAAAAAACAAGCGGTTGCCGATATTCTCATACGGGCAACCGCTTGCATTAGTTTACCATAACTAATATACTACAAAACTAAAATCCAACTACTAACTATAACTATAATGAATCTATCTTTTATGCGTTTAGGTTATTAATTGTGATTAACTGTATTCTTCTTTCTTTTCACGATGCAAAGGTACGCAGTTTTTCGGACATACGCTATATCATTTGTCTCGTATCCTTTCATATTCGTAAAAGTGGGAAAAATAATGAAGAGATTAAACGAATTATAATAAAAACTACCTATTTATGGAAACGAATTATATAAGGAAACTACCTGTTTATGGAAACGAATGTGAATAATGTGAAGACTCGGCTATGACGCTTGGCTTGTCCAAGAATTTATTCCACAAATATTTATAATTATTATTCAAATTCGTTGGAAAAAGCGGAGAGAACAGGATTCGCCTTTTGGCGTTTTGAACCTGTTCATCCTGCGGAGAGAACAGGATTCGCCTTTTGGCGTTTTGAACCTGTTCATCCTGCGGAGAGAACAGGATTCGAACCTGCGAGCCAGTTTTGCCGGCTACACGCTTTCCAGGCGTGCCTCTTCAACCACTCGAGCACCTCTCCTTCTGGGAGCGCGGACGTCCTCGTCCGCATCACTGGCGGGCATCCTTGCCCGCATCGTTGTCGGACGAGGACGTCCGCGCTCCCAAATTCGGCTGCAAAGGTACAAATAAAAGTTGAAAGTCGAGAGATTATTACTGAGAGTTTCTCCTTCTTTAACTTTCTTTATATTTTCAAATGGAACTGAACATAAAAAGCCTTCGTGTCTTCGTGTCTTTGTGTTCCATTATAACCGTCAATTTACTATTTTATCATTACTTAACGATTAGTAAGCATTCGAAAATTTGGTTTATCGGATAAAAAGTATTAAATTTGCGCCCAAAAAATAAAAAGGTAACAATAAATAAAAAGACTAATGAAAGAAATGAAAGAAACGGAGAACTGGCAGAACATCAAGTATATCGGTGTGGACGACCTCGACATCGATCTGTTTGAGAGCCAGTATGTGGTGCCCGAAGGCATGAGTTACAACTCGTATCTTATCGACGACGACAAGATTGCGGTGCTCGACACGGCCGACCGCAGGAAGGGCAAGGAGTGGAAGGAAAATCTGTCGGCGGCACTCAACGGTCGACAGCCCGACTACCTGGTGGCACATCACATGGAGCCCGACCATGCGGCCCTTATCGCCGAGATGCTCGGCACCTATCCCGGCCTGCAACTGGTATGCAGCGCGCAAGCCGCAAAGATGCTGCCCAACTTCTTCGAGGGCTTGAACTTCGAGGGGCGCGTCATCACCGTCAAGGAGGGTGACACGCTCGAACTGGGCCAGCATACCCTGCATTTCATCACGGCAGCCATGGTACACTGGCCCGAGGTTATCATGAGCTACGACAGCACGGACAAGGTGCTGTTCTCGGCTGATGCCTTCGGCAAGTTCGGCGCGCTGGTCAACGAGACCGACGACTGGGCGTGCGAGGCACGGCGCTACTACTTTAATATATGCGGCAAATATGGCTCGCAGGTACAGAGCGTGCTGAAGAAGATGGCATCACTCGACGTGCAGGCCATCTGTCCCCTGCATGGCCCGGTGCTCAAGGGCGAGGCACTGGCCGAGGCAGTGACACTCTACGACACATGGAGCAAGTACGAGCCGGAGAGCGAGGGCGTGCTCATTGCCTACGCCAGCATCCACGGCGGCACGGCAGCGGCTGCCGAGCGCCTGGGCGAGATACTGCGTGAGAAGGGCATGCCCAAAGTGGTAGTAAGCGATCTGAGCCGCGAAGACATGGCCGAGGTCATAGAAGACGCCTTCCGCTATCCTACGGTCGTCGTAGCAGCCTCAAGCTACGATGCCGGCGTATTCCCCGTCATGCACGACTTCCTCTACCACCTGCAGATCAAGAATTATCAGAAGCGCCGCTTCGGCATCATCGAAAACGGCAGTTGGGCTCCTACGGCAGGCAAAGTGATGCGCTCGATGATAGAGGCCATGAAGGACTGCGAGATTATAGAGCCGATGGTTACTATACGCTCGCGCATGAAAAAAGCCGACGAGTTATTGCTGGAACAACTCGCCGACAGTATAAAAGGATAACGGCCATGACCGTCAATTAGTATCAAAAGCCGAAACCCTGTTGCCGAGGTGCTTTCTCCGGTTCGCCGAAGAAGGAGGCCTCGGCATCATTGTTGTCCAGTTTAAAGACCATGAACTTGGGATTCTTCTCCGTGCAGGGGGCCCAGTTGAGGGTGTTGGACTTGCCGTTGGGGTCGCTATACTTGGCAAAGTTGGTCCAGGCAGTGAGCATCTTCTCTGACAGGTCCCAGTCGCCCTTCGTCCACGGACGCCAGCAGTGCTTCAGGCTCTTGAACACAAACCAGAGGTCGCTGCTATGAAACGCACCGCGCAGGCGCTGCGTCACCTCGGGATGCGAGCCGTCGTCGGGCAGCGGACGGGCAAACTGATAGGCCCAGGCCTTGCCGCCCTTCTCGGCACGCACCTTGCAGAACTCGGCAATGTTGGGAGCCATATTGCCCATGTCGTTCAGCGTGAAGCCAATCATATAGGGCACGTCGGCCAGCGTACCTTCGCGCGTGGCATCGTCGAAACTCTTCACGCTGACATAGCCGTCGATCATCGGCATGAAGGGCAGGCCGCGGCGCATGAAGGGCATTCCCCCACCCTGCTGCTGCCCCTCGACAATCTGGTAGTAGAGGGTGTTGAGGGCAAAGACGGTCTCGGTAGAGGCCTGGCGCATCTTCTGCAGGTCGGTCAGGCCGGCCCAGTCGAACACTTTCTTGGCGTTGGCCTCGGCATCGGCAAACGAACCGCCACTATAGCGGCCGCCCATCGGATTGCCGTTGGCATCGGGGATGCTGAGTCCCTGGGCACTCATGATAACGGCCTTATGGAACAGGCCGCGGGCCAGCGGACTCTCGCAGAGTGTGCGCACGCTGCCGCCGCCGGCACTCTGTCCGAAGATGGTGACGTTGTTGGGGTCGCCGCCAAACTGAGCGATATTCTTCTTGATCCACTTCAGGGCCTCAATCTGGTCGAGGATGCCGTAGTTGCCCGACACATGATGCGGGCTCTCGGCTGTCAGGGCCGGGTGAACGAGGAAGCCGAACACGCCAAGGCGGTAGTTGATGGTGACGAGCACCACATCCTTGGCACCCCACTCCT
>JAEEGL011078038.1_pt1 | contig 17533 bp, 20 predicted proteins | sample 9134231 | NCBI WGS metagenome assembly JAEEGL01 (sample SAMN16246548, study PRJNA631951) | gut metagenome | biome: gut microbiome; feature: rumen; material: fiber-attached | host: Bos | place: Iran: Karaj | collected 2018-10 | reverse complement strand
TGCCAAGAACTGTAAGCGCAATGTCCAGAAGTACTTCCATGACATCCTCAACCGTGTAGTGGTGACCGTCAAGGATGAACTGGCCAGCATACTGCCCCATAAGTGGGTGGAACCAGTCACGATACCACTGGTTTACTAAGGGATCGACCTCAAGTATCTTAAATGAATTTTAAAAATCGCATGTTTGCTAGGTGGGCAACCAACTAGCAATAAATGATGGCTTACAAGAAGAAGGCAACAAACTTGATGACAGGCAGAAAATATCCGATTGGCATACAGAAATTTTCGGAGATCATCCGAGACGGCTATTTTTTGTAGACAAGACGGACTTGGTGTGGCAGCTGGCACATTACACCAACTTTCATTTTTGAGTCGCCCCTCCGTTTCGGCAAGTCACTACTTAACTCCACGCTGGAAACATACTTCCGAGTAATGAATTATGCAATGCCATCTCCAACGCTACAGCCTATTTCCAACCATCCTATATAGAGAACAGTCCCAACTCTGTATGTGAGGCTCAAATACTGGGTGTACCTATGGTGGCAACGAATGTGGGAGGTACCGCCTCACTCATTGAGGAAGGGAAGACGGGATTTCTCGTTCCTACCAATATCGAGACAAGAGCGCCAGAAGAATGATTATCGGTTAATGTTAACTGTTATAGATATGGAAACCATAGATTTCAACGACATTCTCGAGAGCTATGTGCTGTGCCAGAACATACAGTGCCCCAAGATTTCACCGTCATCAAATGAAATGGAAAAATCCCAAGGCCTGGGCCTGGGAAAAATCTCTCGAGCATAGTTTTTCACTAGATTCGCTCATGGCAAAAAACACGGGTCGCGGGACAACACGAATGCTCTAGGCTTTTGTTTTAGTGACGACTACCATGCTCTCCTTCTAAGGCATAAAAACTACTGCCTTATGACAAAGGTTTCTATTGTCATTCCCATTTACAAAGTAGAACCGTATATTGAGCGCTGCATCAACTCGGTGCTGCAACAGACATATCGCCATTTGGAAGTTATCCTTATTGACGACTGTTCGCCTGACCGAAGTATGGAGATTGCCAGAGACTGCATACGCAGATCAAACTGTTGTGACCTAGAATTCAAGTTTTTTAAGCATGAATGCAACCGAGGGTTATCTGCTGCGCGTAACACAGGAACTGATGCAGCAACAGGAGAATACATCTTCTATTTAGACAGTGACGATGAGATTATTCATGAATGTATTGAAATAATGGTTAAAGTCACTGAGGTGTTTCCTAATGTGGAAATAGTTCAAGGGCATAGAAAGATTATCCCCCACAACTCGTCAAGTGACTATCTGATTCTAAAAGATATTGAATACATTGATGACAACAACTGGATTAGGGAACATTTTTATTGCTGGGATGAAAGATTACCTGTTACAGCTTGGAACAAATTGATTAAGAGCAACTTTTTGAAGACTAATTCGCTTAGTTTCAAAGAAGGCATTATACACGAAGATGAGCTCTGGATGTTTCATGTAACAAAAAAGATGAGTAAACTATATGTCGTAAAGGAATACACATACAATCACTATATTGTTCCAAACTCGATTATGTCATCAATTTCCTGCTCCGAGAGTGCCCACTATTGGGGAATAATATTAGAAGAAATAGCAAAATGTTTTGATGAGCCATTTTATGACAGACAGGTTGCTGTCTATTTAAACCAAATGATAAACCATCTTGACAACATTAAAAACGACACACAAGCTTATCGCAAATTAGCAAAAAGATTTGGAGCCATATTAACAAAAAAGGGGTACCCATTTCTTTCGTTGTCACTACTTTGCTATGTTTATACATTATCTATAAATAGACACAAAAAGGGGAAACACATGTTATTAAATAAAATAATTAAAATTGGCAAATAAAAAGACGTCTACTCCACATTTTAAACAAGCACACAATAATGTTTGGCGTAAAGAAGAAAATAATAAAATTGCGAGATAATTATCAAATAGATCATTGTCCCCAAAAAGTAATAAATAAAATATGGCTTCACACTTATGGGCATAAAATAAACTGGGAGAGTCCCAATGACTTAAATGAAAAGATTCAATGGCTTATTTGTTTTGGCGACACCTCAAGATGGCCGGATTTGACTGACAAGTATAAAGTGAGAGATTATGTTGCCCAAAAGGGATATAACAATATCCTCACAAAACTATATGGCGTATGGGATGATGCAAGAAAAATTGATTTTGACTCTCTGCCCAGCAAGTTTGTTTTAAAGTGCAACCATGATTCTGGATCGTGCCATATAGTAGACAAGAGCAGACCTTATAACCAAAACGATATTATCAGAGAATTGAACAAGAGCTTAAGAACAAAATATGGTTATATACATTGCGAGCCTCACTATAATGAAATAACTCCGTGCATTATAGCAGAAGAATATCTTGAAATGCCAGAAGATTACTTTTCTTCTTCATTAGTCGATTACAAAATATGGTGTTTTAATGGAAAGCCATACTCATTTTTTACCATATATAATCGCACAAAAGATTCTATTAGTATTAGTTCATACGATTTAGAATGGAATGTTCATCCAGAACATTGTGCATTTTCAAACTATTATCGGGATGGTGGAAACAAAGTTCAGAAGCCAAGTTCCTTTAATCAAATGTTAGAGATTGCATCCAACCTCTCTGAGGGCTTTCCTGAAGTGCGTGTCGATTTGTACAACATTCACGGCCGCATTTTTTTTGGTGAAATGACTTTTACCAGTAATTGTGGACGAATGAATTACTTTTCGAAGGCCTATCTGGAAGAAATGGGAAGACAAGTTAAACTAGCATTGAAATGAAGACCAAGATTGCATACGTTTTAGTTAGTTCACGACAAGACATCTATTTGGAACAGGCATACATATCTATGCATTCACTGCGCTATCACATGCCTGAAGCGCATATAGTTTTGTTAACAGACCAGCTAACGGCTGACTCCCTCATTGACAGCCGCAAGACAATGATTAAGTATGTTGACGAATTGATTATTGAAAAACTCGACAATGAAAAACTGAATGCACATCAGAGATCGCGCCAATTAAAGACAACCTTGCGCAACAGGGTAAAAGGAGACTTTCTCTACATTGATTGTGACACAGTCATTGAGCAACCACTTGACAGCATAGATGATTTTGATGCATCAATCGCGGCTTGTAGAGATACTCATTCCGCTTTCATAGACAACCCTTATCGAGATATGTGTATAAGACATGGTCATTTGCTTGAATGGCCCATTGGCGACGAAATAGATTATTTCAACAGCGGTGTCATCTATGTAAAAGACTGTCCAGAGACTCACAGTTTTTATAAACATTGGAATGAAAACCTTATTAGTGGCTATAGAAAAAACGTTTATATGGACCAACCATCTTTCGCGAAAACCAATTATGAGATGGGCCATATTGTAAAGCATCTGCCTAACGAATGGAATTGCCAATTAAAACACGGGATAAAGTATTTAAAAGATGCATTTATCGTACATTATTTATGTACCAACCCCTCCATTTTTCAAAACAAACAATTATTTCTGCTTAATGACAAAGAAGTGTTATTGGGGTTAAAGCATACTGGTGAAACAAGCAAAGAGATAGAAGAGGTCATTAAAGATCCATTTAAAGGATTGGCTGAAGTCACACATTGCTTTGCAGGAGATGACATTTACTTTTTTCAGGCAGAAAGCTATAATTACCTCCGTTCCCATTATAGTAAAAAAAAGGAATCCATTCAGGACAGATTGCTGTTGCTGCTACGCTCAATAGGAATGTACAAAAATAGATTATTAAGGAAATAACAATTATTACCATATCTACTTGAACAAAGTTTTAACAATAGTCATACCGACCTATAATATGGAACGGTATTTGAACAGGTGCTTGTCCTCTCTGACACTTAGCCAGGAGCTGATGAGTATGTTGGAGGTTATTGTCATAAACGACGGGAGCAAAGACCGTTCATCTGAGATTGCACACCTGTTTCAAACAAAACACCCTGAAACTTTTCGTGTAATAGATAAGGAGAACGGCAATTATGGCTCTTGTGTAAATCGCGGGCTGAAAGAGGCTACGGGTAAATATATCAAGGTGCTGGACGCAGACGATTGGTTTGATACAAAAAACTTTGAAGAGTTCCTAAAAGCCTTAACACTCTTAGATGTTGACTGTGTCATATCGGATATGCAAGAAGTCAACGATCATGGCAATCTCATTGAGGAAGTGCGTTATTCCTTGCCTACGAAGCATGAGTTTTCTCTTTCATATATGATAGAGCATGGCATTTGCGATTTCTTATGGATGCACTGTGTGGCATATAGGACTGAAAATCTGAGAGCTATTCATTATCATCAGTCAGAAGGTATGTCATACACTGACCAGGAATGGCTTTTCTTGCCGATGTCAACATGTAAGTCTATCTATTATTTGCCCAAGGTCGTGTATAAATATTTAGTTGGAAGGGATGGCCAAACGATGGATCCCACTGTTTTTAAGAAGAACTTCAGGCAGGAAATAAAGGGAACTGTGATTATGGCAACAGAACTCTCGCATCAGGAAAAAACAGATAATGACGTATTTGAATATCTGAAAAGAAGAGTTTTTGTCCGATGTAATAAAGATTATGGATTGTTCTTCTTGGAATTCCAAATGGATACTTGCTACGATGAAATGGTAGAGTTGGATAGGCTGTTGCATACACATGCCCTCAGCGTCTATGAAGAATTAGAAAAGCTATATCGATTTGAACCTTTTAGGTATCATTTCGTAAAGAGATGGAGGGAAAAAGGTTATCCTCGAAAGCTCTGGCTTTTGAGAACAGGAATGTTATTGGGGAACATATTACATAAGCGAGACAAATAGTATAATAGCTGTCGTTCACAAATAGGAATATGAACCTGTATTATTCACGGAATGGTAACAAGCAAGAAAAGCAAAGGCCTATTAAAAAAGTATAGAGCCTATGTACACTCTGTACAAAGCCTATGTACACAGTGTACAAAGCCTCTGTACAAAATTTGCCTGTGTCCCGCGTGAACGACGCGGTGATGCCGTGAATACAGGGACTGAAGAAAAAGGCATGAATTATCCAATTCAAAATGATGATTAAACGAATTATAAAAAAGACGCTCGTTAACTTTTTGTTGTTTGTACGTGGCATCATAAATAAAAGAAGAATTGTCAACAAAGAGATTGCTGTGGCATGTATAGCAAGAATGGAGGGACATTATATAAGAGAGTTTGTCGAGCATTACAAATCATTAGGATTCAGTAAATGTATTATTGCCGATAACAATCATGACGAAGATTCTGAAGACCTCAGCAATATTCTAAAAGACTATATCGATGACGGGGTTGTAATATATGAGGATTATCGAAATAAGGTTGGGTACCAGATGAGATGCTATGCTGAATTATACAAAAAGTATGGAAAGTATTTTGGGGCTATCGCATTTTTTGATGTTGACGAGTTTTTAGTTTTGCCCAATCATAACAGTATCTATCGTTTTCTAAAGAACAAATGTAAATATGACTGTGTTCTTATCAATTGGTTATGCTTTGGTGATAGTAATCAGGTTTATGCAGACTATTCCAAACCATTGAATGAGCGGTTTACAGAACCGTGCCCAATTGACACAAAAGTATATTATGATTTTAGCGAGAATCGTCACATTAAATCAATCGTATTTGGTGGCAGAAAGAATGTCGTTTTCTCTAATCCTCACATTCCAGATTATCAGAAACATTTCTTTTGTTGTAATGCAGATGGCAAAATGTGCGACCTGTCACCTTTCCAGCCCATCAATTATAAGAACGCATACCTGAAACACTTTGTTACCAAATCATTACAAGAATGGGTCGAGATTAAGTTGCAGAGGGGAACAGGAGACCGTGATTATAATGCTTTTAGAAGCCACGTTCGTTTAGATTGTTTCTTTAAATACAACAGCATGACAAAAGAAAAACGACAGTATCTTGACTCTCTTAAAACCAGATATGTATAAGCGACTTGATATGGATTGTAAAACGATGAACAAGCCTTTCGTTTCGGTCATCATACCGAATTATTGCCATGCAAGGTATCTGGATGAGCGTTTGACGAGCGTACTCAATCAGACTTATCCACATTTTGAGATCATCATACTCGACGATTGCTCACCTGACAATGGGGCGAGCAAGGCCGTTATTGAAAAATACAGGAAGAATCCTCATGTAAGCCATATAGTATATAATGAGGTGAATAGCGGCTCCACTTTTAAGCAATGGCACAAAGGCTTCGATTTGGCCAAAGGTGACTACATTTGGATAGCTGAAAGCGATGACAGTTGTGACTGTCATTTCTTGGAAGTGCTGACAAAAATAATGACTGACAATAGCCAATGTATTTTGGCCTTATGCCGCTCTGTAACGATTGACTCAGAAGGATACAAAACGGGGGTCCATTTCTCGCAAAAAGAAAAGGATGCAGCCATAAATATGGATGGGCGGTCATTTATTTCCAAGGAAATGAAATATGTCAATTTTGTCTGTAATGCAAGTTCTGCAATATTCCGCAAAGATGTCTTGAGTGAGATCAAACAGGACTACACTGATTATAAAGCGTGTGGTGACTGGCTTTTCTGGATATACATCATGGAGCACGGAGATGTTTCTTACATACCTTTGATGCTGAATTATTATAGGATGCATGATACTAACACCACGGAGAAGTGCATTGCAAATGGCATCAGTGATCATGAGTTGTTCTTAATAACAAACTATTTATATGGCCAAGGATACATCTCAAAAAGAGAGTTGATGAGAAAAAAAGCAATACACTATGATTTTCGTAAATATAGGTATCCTTTTGATAATAAGAACACAGAACTTTTAAGTGAAAAAGAATGGGGTTACTCCTCATTAACCTGGCTGATCGTGAAATATGACCATCTATTAGACAAGATAATAAAAATGATGAAAAGACTCATCATATAGGGCATATGCAAAAGGATAAAGCAAATGAAAATTCTTGCAGTAATCGTAACATATAACCGTAGGAATGATTTACGACATTGTATCTCATCACTTCGGAAGCAGACATTTCGTGGCTTTGACATCTTGGTGGTTAATAATGGAAGTACTGATGGCACAAAAGAGTATATTGACAATGAACAAGGACTGATAGTCATACATCAAGAGAACTTGGGCGGTGCCGGAGGATTCCATGTTGGCGAAAAGTACGCATACGACAATGGTTACGAATGGGTTTGGCTGATGGATGACGACGGTATAGCTGATTCCAAGCAGCTGGAAACATTAATGAAATATGCATCTGAAGATCAACGCCCTGTCCTTAATGCATTGGTCCTTAATAAGGATAAGCCCGATGAGTTGTCCTTTTATGCACCCGTGAAAAGAGCTGATGAACTGAAGGAGAAAGAATTGGCCTTTGAATTTGTGCATCCATTCAATGGGACTCTTATTCATCGTAGCGTGATAGAAAAGGTGGGATTCATCAAGAAAGAGATGTTCATCTGGGGCGATGAGATGGAATATATGGAACGACTGAGGGTGAATGGTTATACCCCTATTACCGTAGTTGGAGCCATACACTACCATCCCAAGGAAAAAGGAAAGATGATGAAGGTATTCCCATTTTGCGACAAATATCAAGTGATGAACAAAACTGCAAAGCTCTCAAAATACTATTATCGGAACATGGGGTATTTACACCAAACTTATGGTCAACACTGGTACACGGGTACAACTTTTGTTTGCCAGAACCTAATAGCTCAACTCATACGTGGAAGACTTAGAGAAGCGACCAAAATGTTGAAGTACTATTTGAAAGGTAGAAGGAATGATTTCTCACTCTAAAGACACGATGCCACTTAAGATTATTCATTGGCCAAATAAGGAGAAGAAAGATTCGTCAGCATGAAAAAGGTAACAGCTTGCCGCCCTAAAACATATAAAACAGGATGTAATTTTAAATTATATCCCTATCTTTCATGGACAAGCTGTGGAGGCGTGGGCATTGAGGGTGCCTATCCTTTAAAATACATAAGAGCGTTCATACATCGCTACGATATTGTTCCAACACTATGGATTAATCATAAAACCGCACGCCTGTGCTTTGTACAAGCGCAATCATTATATTACGACACATTTAGTTCCGTCGCATCACACGAAATCATACCGTTTGTTTGGGACTGTTGGCCTCATTTCGATGACAAGCTTTGCAAATGGATTGCGAGACACGGTGTAAAAGCCTGTATTTTCACATCCAAACAAGCTGCGAGAAGAATAAAGGAACGAATACCGTACCTAAACGTACTGGCATTGACAGAAGGCATTAATCTTGATTTGTATCCAGCAGGGAAACGCCTTATAGATAGAGAGACTGATTTATACACATTTGGCCGACAACCTGAATATGTTTACAACACTCATTTTGCGCCATTATCATTTCTAAGAGGCGGAACGGATAAAGAATTCAAATACCGACTACAGAATTCAAAGGTTACAATTTGTGTACCACGTTGTGATGTGACGCCAGAACAGACAGGCGGGCAAGAAACACTTACGCAGCGATACTGGGAATGCATGCTTTCAAGGGTGGTGATAGTTGGAAGGGCACCAAAAGAACTAATTGATTTAACCGGTTATAATCCTGTGATAGATATTGACATGAACCATTTGGACTGTCAAATAAAAGATATTGTTGGACATGTAACAGATTACCAAGAAATGATTGACCACAACCGCGAGACAGCTCTTCGAATGGGGTCGTGGGACATTCGGATGAAGCAGGTAATGGAGTGGCTACGAGGACTTGGGTATGATGTGTAAAACGACAAGAATCGATGAAGGACATCACTGCTGTAGTTGTAACCTATAATCGGAAAGAACTTCTGATTCGATGCATTAATAGTCTACGCAAACAGACAGTTAGACTGAATGACATCATCGTGGTGAACAATGGCAGCACGGATGGAACAAAAGAATGGTATAGTTTTTTTTTAAAAGAAGAGCCGTCGAATAAAATGGATAAGATATATAGAAAGATGGCATTAAGAAGCTTCGACCGTTTTTTCTCTTATAAGAGAGAACAAACGTTATGGGAGACTTTAAATAGTGGCATCAGCAATTCAATATTATGCTTAAAGAAGAGCAACGATTATGAGCTTTCTAAGATTCATATATGTAGAGTTTTGTGTAGGGTGCTAAAGGAAAAGATCAAAAGCATTTTCTAAGGAAAGGCAGCCCCCATGATGGAAACATAGCAACTTATTTTGCAAGTTTTGCAAGTGCAAATAACATTCACTTTCAACATCTTTCATCATGAAAGTCTTAATTCCTTGTCCTAAAGATTATCTCTCTTCCAATAAAAGAAATCCATTTGTCCGTTTCATCTATAACGGTTTAATTGAGAACGGATTTGAGGTTGTTTGTGACCATCATGAGCTATGGAATGACCCTCTCTGTTATGATGCAATATTCTTTCAATGGCCAGAAGCCGCCTTTGATTGGACTGATTTTGATGTCTTGAAAATTGAACAGAAATTAATTGATTTACGTAATAAAAACATACGAATAATAGCGACTTGCCATAACTTACATTCTCATAACGACAATGAGGACGCAAATAAGCTTTATGACATCCTCTATTCTCATTCTGACGCAATACATCATTTAGGATATTATAGTTTTGAGATGTTTAAGGCCAAATATCCTAATTGCCATCACTTCATTTCACAACATCCAATATTCTATGACATCAAGGCGATGAAATTAGACAAAACAGAATGTAGAGATAGATTGAGATTGCCTGCCAATAAAAAAACAATTCTTTCATTCGGGGAGTTCCGAAGTGATGAAGAAATACGATTATTAGTATCTTTAAGAAAAAGGATAAGCTGCAAAAATGTTATTATTCTTGCCCCGCGTTTACCCACAGGCAGTATACGCAATGGCTTAAGAATCGACAAAACCATTAAATGCATACGCACACGTGCAGACTATTGGCTAAAAAAAATATATTATAAGAAAGTATTTATCGATGACGATATGATACCTTACTATTTTACTGCTTGCGATGTAGTATTTATCCAAAGGAAAGACATTCTCAACTCAGGCAATCTACCATTGGCTTTTTCAGCAGGAAGGATAGTTGTAGGGCCGGACAGAGGCAATGTAGGGGATATACTTAAAAAATGTGGCAATCCATGCTTCGACCCCAACGACACGTCAGATGTGATCAATAAAACAGAATTGGCACTAGAATTGTCAAAGTCTGATGACATTGGTATAAAAAACTATAATTATGCCCACAAATACATGAAGCCACATATAACAAATGAAATCATCTCAAAAACTATAACATATTTGTTGACCAACAAAAATGTACGCGCCATTTCCGATAATTCTATGAAATAATAGTCAAGCGTAGCAAATAATAATGCAAGCACTCGTTTCTGCAATCATCATCACTCACAACAGGTCTGCTCTATTAAAAAGAGCTATTAAGAGTGTCCTTGACCAGTCTTATCATCATATAGAATGTATTGTGGTAGATGATCATTCTACAGACGATACGAGGAACGTATGTGAAAGTTTCCCCTCCGTTCATTACATTTTTATCCCTTCAGAAGAAAGCAAAGGTGGGAATTATGCGCGAAACAAAGGCATTTGCGCAGCAAAAGGCAAATATGTTGCGTTTCTTGATGACGACGACTTCTGGCTGTCAGACAAAATCAAATTACAAGTACAACTGATAGAACAGAACGTTTGTGACCTTGTATATTGCGGTCGGAGATTGGAAATCATTTCTGAAAAAGACATAGTATACCAAGACCACATTCCCTCTTCCAATTCTACAGGAGACATCCACCGTAAGATACTACAAGAGATATGCACAACAACATCTTGTATTCTAGTAAAACGACAAACGTTAGTAGACATCGGTATGTATGACGAAGAACTAAAGTTTTGGCAAGAATATGAATTAGAAATAAGGCTGGCACAGTTTCATCCATTTTACTGTGTATGCAAACCTCTTGTTGTCTATCGCTGCGACAAAAATGATCGTCAACGATTAACTAACAAGTATTACGAATGGAAAAAAGCTGTAAAATATATTCGCCAAAAGCACAGAAATTTATATCAGCAACAATCTCTATTAGAAAAATTGGGGACATGGCAAATGACCACTTATGATGCAATGAATAGAGGAAAAGCAGCGGGGATGCTTTTCCTTCCGGTCTGTCTGAGTCTTTTGTTGTTTATTAGCCATATTCCAAGAAAAATAACAAAATTGCTCTCGTTCTTATAGGGGCTTGAATAGATGAAAAAAGTATTCGCTATACCGCCATTTCGATACCGAGACGCACTCAACTTCAAGATGCAGCCCTATGATGCATGGCTAAGGATCGGCGGATCTGTTTCAAACGAGCATTATCCTTGGAGAGGATTTCGAAGGTTGGCTTTCAAATACAATATTCCAACATTTTGGAATAGTAAACACATAGCTGAGCTGCGATTTGTACAGCCAATCAGCATCAACTTCGACACTTTTCCAGGATATATATATAATGAGATTATTCCAGTCATTTGGGACTGTTGGCCGTCCATCTTTCAGAAGACTTGCCAATGGTTAAAAAAGCATCATGTGCAAACAGCTGTCTTTACCGCTTCACAAACGGCCGATTGCATGAAAAAGCAATTCCCAGATATGGACATATTAGCCATTACTGAGGGAATCGACGTTGATAGGTTTGATGAAGGATTAGTGTTAACAGAACGTATAATAGCGCTGTACGAGATAGGGAGTGTGCAAAGGGGGATGTTCCGAAAAAAATATCCAAAAGATTATAAATCGTTATTCAACAAGCCTGAAGAATGGAGTATAAGAACGCACGAAGAATATAAACGTGTCTTGCAAAATTCACAACTAACGGTTATTTTTCCTCGAAGCATCACGGAACCAGAGGCAGCGCAAGGAGTAGAAACATTAACTCAACGCTACTGGGAGTGTATGCTTTCAAGAATTCTAATGATAGGCCATGCCCCACAAGAACTGACAGAATTAATTGGCTACAATCCTGTCATTGAAATGGATATAAATCATGGTTTGGAGCAGGTAGAGAGCATTCTATCCGACATTAGCAATCCCAAATATCAGGAACTGGTAAACCACAACCGCGAGACAGCTCTTCGAATGGGGTCGTGGGACATTCGGATGAAGCAGGTAATGGAGTGGCTACGAGGAATTGGGTATGATGTGTAAAACGACAAGAATCGATGAAGGACATCACTGCTGTAGTTGTAACCTATAATCGGAAAGAACTTCTGATTCGATGCATTAATAGTCTACGCAAACAGACAGTTAGACTGGATGACATCATCGTGGTGAACAATGGCAGCACGGACGGAACAAAGGAGTGGTTGGTCAGCCAGACGGACCTTGACGTGATTCACCAGGAGAATGTGGGTGGTTCGGGAGGATTCTACCGTGGAATACAGCATGCCTACGAGAAGGGGTACGACTGGATATGGTGCATGGACGATGATGTGTATCCGGAATCAGACTGTTTGAAGTTGCTTTTAGAACAGAACGATAAGAAGACTGGAATACTGTGTCCAATACGCAGGCAGGAGAACGAAACATTCTTAACAGAAGTAAAGATGTTCAATCTAACCAACCCGTTTAAGTCACTTCATACCCATGCACTCCGTTTGGAAGACACAAAAGACAAAGACGCCGTAAGTATAGAAGGGATATCTTTCGAAGGACCTCTAATTAAGAGAGAAGTGATCAAACAGATAGGACTGCCTAACAAGGAACTATTCCTTTTATACGATGATAGCGACTATGGTTATAGAGCTATCTTGGCAGGATGGCGTATTAAACTTGTGACAAAAGCCATTCTGAACAAAGAAATGTTTTTCCAAGATGACAATAGGGTAACACGGGTGCAGAAAAGCAAGTGGAAACTCTACTACCATATACGGAACACTGTTTACTTTAACAGAAAATACGGGAAAAATGCTTTTGTACGTACATTGCGACCTTTCGCTGTACTTATGGAATATGAGGGCTATGTCCTGAAAAATCTGCCATTCAACAACAAATACAACATATCAGATGCGAAGACTTTTTTCCGAGCTTATCTCGACGGAATGAAAGGCAGGTTAGACAGGAGACAATAATACACTTATGATACCAAAGATTATTCACTATTGTTGGTTTGGGCATAATCCTTTGCCAGAACTGGCACAACGTTGTATAGCCTCGTGGAGAAAGTTCATGCCTGACTTCGAGATACGGGAATGGAACGAGGACAACTTCGATGTGAGCATTATTCCATATACGGCTGAAGCATACAGGCAAAAGAAGTATGCGTTTGTCAGCGACTATGCCCGGTTTTGGATTCTCTATCACTATGGAGGACTGTACTTCGACACGGACGTGGAGGTGATTCGCCCCATGGACGACGTCATTGAACGTGGCTGTTTCATGGGGTTTGAGGTTGACCCCGACGGAGAGAATTCACCAGCTATGTATGCACCCAGATATGCTTTTGCTGTTAATCCGGGATTGGGAACTGGCTTTCCAAAAGACCATCACTTTCTGCAAAGAATGATGCACTTGTATGCTACGCTTACTTTTCATCATGCAGAGATGAACCCATGGCTGAAGACCATTGTAGCCTATACAACAGAGATCTTAATGGAAGAGGGCCTTCAAAGCGCGAAGGGAATACAGCAAGTTGGTGACATCACGGTTTATCCGCATGAGTATTTCGCACCCATCAATGTCATTTCAGGAAAACTGCACATCACCCCTAATACCTATACTATACATCACTACATGGGGTCGTGGGACAATAAGAGCCATTCTGCCAAAGACTTCGTAAGGAATATGTTGCCAGAATGGGTGTTTGTCTTGAACAATAGAATAAAGCGCAGAAAATTTAGAATCAAATGAACGCTATTGCAAGGTTCTATACCCTATATTGGATAATCTATTTCCCCACTTGCATCGCATTTAACGACTTGCCGGGGTTTCAAAGTATCGACGAGGCTTTGACGGCACTACTTATCGTCTACACCTTTTACCAAAAACGGAATCCTGACACCAACGAAGAGCCGTGGAAAGAGTATTTCACCTTTTTGGGCATCTTAGCGTTCTATGTGGTGTATTCTCTCATCATGCAGGTGAACGTAGCAGGAGCTGTATGGATTGAGTTTGTACAACAGATAAGGCCCTACTCCATCATCTTCTGTACATGGATACTGAATCCACAGTTTACTGAACGGCAGAAGAAATGGATGCTGACATCGATGGTCATCACATTGGCATCATGGATTTTTCTCCATCCTGAAACGACGCAAAGGGGAGTTGCAGCAGAATTCCCCGTTCTGGGACAGTTGGCTATCTGTACGGGTATGGCGTGGTATCTGTTCACGGAGCAGTCACGAAAGAACACACTGATTGCCACTGCCATCGTATTGACAGGTATGCTAGCACCGAAGTATAAGTTCATGGGCGAGGTTGTGTGCTTCATTGCCTTGTTGTTTTTCTTAAAGAAACAGCTCGACTTCAAGTCACCCAAGACAACCATTGCCATTGTCTTGCTGATGGCAGTGGTGATAACAGTGGTATGGCAGCGCTTCGACATCTATTACATGTCCGGATGGAACAATGCGGCCTTGGCACGACCTATGACCTACAAGACTTCACTACACATCTTATGGGATTACTTCCCTTTTGGTTCTGGAATGGGCACCTTTGCTACGAATGGTGCGTGGGTTTACTACTCACCACTCTATTACGACTATGGGCTGAATACCATTTGGGGACTCGACGCTGGTGGTGGGTTTATTTGCGATGCCTTCTACCCCACACTAGCGCAATATGGTATTGTGGGCACCATCCTATTCTGCATCTTCTGGAAGCGTAGGCTGAAAGCCATCAACGAAATTGAGGGCATGCGCTACTATAGAATAGCACTTTTAGTGTTCTTCTGCCTTGCCATCGAACAGACGGCCGATTCATCCTGGCTCTCTGGCAAGGGCATGGGCTACTGTATGTTGTTAGGGCTTTGTATGAATGCGAACCTAAACAGGTCTGATAATGAAGACGATGACATCATGGAAGATGAAGATGATTTGGAAGACGCTGATGAAATTGAGCCTCGCTCCGAGCTTTCTTTGGGATAAGCTCTGGGCGCCCGTCTGGAAACGGGCTATGAAACAGTGTGGCAAAGGAGTCTACCTGCGCCCAATGTTGTCTGACATCAAAGGACTAGAGAACCTGTCGATAGGCGACGGCACATCCATACCGAAGGGCAGCACGTTCTATTGCACAGAGGCCCCGCTGACCATTGGGAGGAAGGTGATTTTCGGCCCCAACCCCACCATCGTCACAGGTGACCACCGAATAGATATCATCGGTAAATATATCATTGATGTTACAGTTGATGAGAAACTGCCAAAGAACGATGCTTCTGTAGTCATTGAGGATGACGTGTGGTGTGGAGCCAACGTGACAATACTGAAGGGTGTGACCATCGGCCATGGCAGTGTCATTGCTGCCGGAGCGGTGGTAACACAATCGTTCCCGCCCTACTCCATCATCGGCGGCGTACCAGCCAAACTCATCAAAATGCGCTTTACGGAAGAACAAGCCAAGGAAAACGACATGCTGTTATATGGGAAATAAAAGAGTGTTGGTTGTCGGTTCTGCCGAGCAGAGTGCGGGCGGTGTGGCTTCGGTCATTCGGTTGATGAAGAATATGCCTGCATGGAAAGAATTCAACTGCTATTGGCTCGGCACACAGATTCAACGTAGCTACTTGTGGAAACTGTGGTATGCAGTGAAAGCCAACATTCTGGCGATATTCATAATCTGGCGATATGACATCGTGCATTTCCATACCGTACCCGACAGAATCTGCCTCGTCATCCAGATGCCCATATTTCTGCTGGCAGTTTTAGGAAGGAAACGCATCATCATGCACATCCACATGGGCAACCAGTTGAAAAACCACACGCAAAACAGGTTGTTCCTGTGGTGCCTGAAGCGGGCAAACCTCATCATCCTATTAGCGAAGAAGTGGCAGAAGTTGTTCCAAGAAGAGTACGCAGACATCACAACTCCCACCACCGTATTATATAACGCCTGCGAGGAAGTGCCGGAAGTGCCCTTTGAAGAGAAAGAGAATATCATCATCATGGCGGCCTACTTCAATGAAAACAAGGCTCCTGACCTGTTACTGAAAGCATGGCAGAAGATTGGAAGACAGCATCCTGACTGGAGAGTTTATATGTTGGGCAATGGTGAAGTGGAGCGATATCAGCGAATGGCGAAAGAGATGGGTCTGGCAGACACCGTAACGTTTACAGGCTATATCGTCGGAAAAGAAAAAGAAGATTTCTTCCGCAAGGCCTGCATCTTGTGCATGTGTTCCTACGAAGAAGGATTCCCCATGGTGGTCCTGGAAGCATGGGCATACAGCATCTGCGTGGTCACGACTCCTGTGGGCGGTCTACCTGACGTGTTGGAGGATGGCCGCAACGCTTTGGTTTTTGATTTCGGTAACTGGGAAGGTATGGCAGATAGACTCTCATACATCATTGAGCATGAAGGCACGCGAAAGAACATGGCTGATTATTCCAGAATATTTGTATATGAGCATTTTTCAGCAGACACAATTAGTAATGAAATGACTGCCATTTATCATTCACTGACAAGCAAAGAGCATGATATTTAGTGTTCATCCACCTAATACTCTCCAGCAAATCATCCCATGATATTATTCGTATATATGGGCACCTATAACGGAGCCACAAGTGATTATGTTTTCCTTTCAGACCAAGATGACATTTGGCATCCATTGAAGATATCAAAAACATAAGACCTGCTTATCAGGGAGAGCAAAAACATGTGTATGGTAGGTTTTGATATAGTTACTCCAAAACTCAAAAGAATTGGCACTGTATTTTATGAGAAAGAGCCTCGATGGCGATTTAGGAGAAATACGAAACTATATAGTTTCAGTTGCGGCTTTACACGCCATGAGTTCAATTCGTTTTTACCGTTTCCTAACATTCCACTTCACGATAACTTTATAATGTTGGTATCCCAATTCAAGGACAATTATGGAATTGTGAATAAAGTTCTTGCACAACACCGTTGGAGCGGCACACATAATGTCAGTTCGCATATAGACTCAAGTCCTTTTGTAATTAAATTGGTTTCGTCTAAAACAAATAATCGTCGCTTATTGGAGATTCATAAAAAGTTGGAACTGTTTTGATTATCTACGATGAAGGTATTAGTTAGTGCATACGCATGCTCACCATATTTGGGCAGTGAACCAGGGATGGGGTGGAACTGGTGCGTGAACCTAGCAAGCCATTGCGAACTACACATTATAACGGAAGGTGAGTTCCGAGACAAGATTGAGGAAATGGTTCCGACGTTAGTTCAGGGTGCAAACATGCATTTCTATTATCTT
>JAEEGL017016945.1_pt1 | contig 17534 bp, 15 predicted proteins | sample 9134231 | NCBI WGS metagenome assembly JAEEGL01 (sample SAMN16246548, study PRJNA631951) | gut metagenome | biome: gut microbiome; feature: rumen; material: fiber-attached | host: Bos | place: Iran: Karaj | collected 2018-10 | reverse complement strand
GCTCTAACAACTCCAATGTACTCAGCAATCTCACGTTCAAATTCCTTCGTTTTAGGACCTGTTGTAATCCATCCCGAACGAAGGGCATCAACAACTTCATTAATTTCCCTCTCCGACATATCCGGAGGCGAGAAAGGCACGTTTCTTAACTTGGAATTCATATCTATTTGTTTTTATTTATATCGAAAGATTTAATAATATCTACATACTTTTTTGTTCCAACTTCTTTAGTTAGATTATTCAGAATAAACTGGCGAGCATTATTACCCATAGCAACACATTTCTCCCTATTACCATTTAAAAATCTTATAGCAGAAACAAACTCCTCAAGATTGCCTGCATGTGAGAACACTCCACAGTTATTATTCTCCAATATATCTTTTAGCTCACCTTCATCAAAGCTTGCTATTACAGGTCGAGCACAAGACATTATCGTCCATGTTTTTGAAGGCATGGCACTTCCGCCTAAACCTGGTTTGCAGGAAACCACACAAGCGTCCCCTAAACAATACACTTGACTAACCCTCTCAAATGGCTGGAGAGGATTCATATGCACATTCTTCAAATCTTCTTCAGCAATCCTCTTCCTTATATCGTCCTCTAATCCTCCTGTTCCAAATATTGCAAATTGTATTTCCGGCAATTTTTTCGCCCCATCTAATAGAATACTGATATTTTGAGCATTACCCAAATTACCTGCATAGACTACTGTAAACTTCTCTCTAGATAATCCAAATTCTTCGAATAAAGGATTATCATCTTTCGACACAGGTTTTACGCTCTCAGCATCTACCCAATTATAGACAACTTCTATTTTTTCAGCAGGTACTCCACGGGAAATGATGCTTTTTTTGATATCATTAGATATGGCAATGATCTTATCCGAATTCCTGAAAGTTACCTTGGAGACCCACATTCCTATTTTCCAGAAGAACCCACCATTATTTGCCAGTCCTGCCCCAATCAGAGTATCTGGAAATAAATCATGAACATTGAATATTACAGGTTTCTTTCTAAATAACCGCACAATGGAAAGCTTTAATCCCTGAATTGGAGGCGTACTATCAAGGAAAGCAACATCATAATCCATCCTCAGCATATAATATGTCTGGACAATCTCGCAAAGTAAGTAGCGAAAAGCACGTAGAATAGGATTCCTCCTTTCGCCAAACATTCTATAACGATGAATGGTTACCTTTCCGTTATACATCTTTTCCGTTCTCGCCCATTTCGCATCATATGCCACATTCCTTGTTGGCGAAGGAACCGACAAATATGATTCTATCCCATCTTCTGAAAGTGCATTCATCACGTCATCTACCACATAGATCCCTGCACATTGCTCTGGATAATAATATGAATATGGAAAGAACACAATCATAGTTTTAAAGAATTAATCCGTTCGCCAATATCCTCTATGTCATCGAAAGAATAACGCTGATCAATAGGGATAGCCAACATGGTTTTTTCCATTTCTTTAGATACAGGACACACAGCCCTTGCCGCTTCGCTCAAAGGCCAAATAACCTGACAGTACACACCCTTCTGGGCATATGCTTTCTGTAGTTCATCCCGTCTTGGAGAATTGATGATGAACATAAAAGGAGCCCGATTATCCTCAGGAGCAAACAAGATGCTAAACTGCTGATTGTCTCTCAACAATTCGTATAGGTGCTCATAGTTTTTCCTTCTTGCAAACCTTATTGTCTCCACATCAGAATTCTCCAATATGGCCGCCGACTCCGGGGACATTTTATATAGGTGATAGTCTTGTTTAATTTCAGCTCCAGCTATAGCCTGCAACTCTCTAAACATCTGTTTATCATCATTATTAGCGGAATAGTTATACAATTTCTTCCGAACTCCGGCTTGAAGATGATGCTCTACGAAAGGAGTTCTTTCTTCAATAAGCTTTCCCACATCCAATGACCATTTGGAAAGCACCATACCTCCATCTGGTGTGCCTATTGACTTTCGGAGACTTGCCACATAATAGTCCACTTCATTGTTCCATTTCTCATGAAAGCTAAAAAGGCACTGAGTGAAGTCTTCAATAATCAAAACTACCTTGCCTGTCTTTCTTATAGTTTTCACAGCATCTTTGGTTGGTGAGAAACCGAAGTAATCCATCACCAACACAACTCCCGGATTCAGTTCATCGATAAGCTCCGTTAGTCTGTCACAATCCACACTCAAATCCCAATTCAATGGATAATAAGATACACGCCATCCTGTCACTTCAAATGGCATCACCATCGACCAGCAGCAATAGGCAGGCAACAATGCTATACCAGGTTCAATACCCGCTACTGCCAGGCCGATGGCCTCTCTTCCCGACCGCGTAAAGGCTGAAAAAGGCATCTTCGAGGCAATAGACTTAAAATAGGTATCAGGACGATAACCTACCTCAAACTCACTTCCATATTCTCTCATACGTCCGAACGATTAATATTCTCCCTGAACAAGACGGTCTTTATAGTCCTCAGAATAATCCTAACATCCATCCCCAACGACTCATGTTGGGCATAATAGATATCATTTGCTATCTTTTCCTCGTTAGTTGTTGAGTTCCTAAAAAATGCTTGACTATACCCCGTTATACCTGGCTTAGTGATAAACAGCCACTTCTTCTGTTCGTCTGTATATACTTCCAACATTCTCGGAGTATCGGGACGGTTACCCACAATACTCATATGCCCAGCTAGAACATTCAAGAACTGTGGAATCTCGTCCAAAGAAGTCTTACGAATGAACCGACCAATCTTCGTAACCCTTGGGTCATCTTCACTGTTATATGTGGAACCGTCTGAGGTACGGATATCCGGAGAATTCACCATCATAGAGCGGAACTTACACATCTTGAACACCTTGCCATGCAAACCAATACGATATCCATTGTAGAAAATAGGTCCCTTGTCTGTAAAATGAATGATGGGACCGAGAATAACCATCAACAACAGCACAAAGGGCAATGCTAGCAACCCAATAATTATATCAAAAACTCTTTTAAAGAAATGCTTATATATACCCACTGTCTTATTTCGTTTTAATAAAAATCAATTTAAGAGCATCTTCGCATATTCTCAATGCATCAGCAGCATCCTTTCCCTGAGCAATAACGTAGCCAATACGATCAGCACCATTCTTGAAGTACCCTACCTTGTCACCAACGCCTTTCAGCATTGACACCTCAATCACGCCTGGCACAGCACGAGCCTCATCAAGACCTTCAATAGACACAATCTCACCTTCAATGCCCACAATATGACGAAGCGCACTACCCTTATCAAACTTTGGCATGACATCGGGCTCTTTGCCCATTGCCAAATCCATCACGCTCTTTATCATGTCTATTCCTGTTGACAGGGGCACCAAATGTGTAGTTATGCATCCGCCTCCCATCCTTGCACCCAATTCCACCATCTTCGGGCCGTCCTTAGTGAGCATTATCTCCACATGTGCTGGACTATTGTCAATTCCAATCGCTTTAACAGCACGTGTTGCTAAATCCTTAATGCGTTCTATATTATCTTCTCCCAGTTGCGATTGTTCACTGTGTCCAATTTCCACAAAATAAGGTTTACCCTGAGTGATTTTGTCTGTAACAGCCAAAACATGTACCACACCATGATAAACAATAATCTCCACACTTACTTCTTGTCCTTCCATGAACTCCTCAATAATAACATCGCCTGAATGAGAATTCTCGTGACTGTACCCATACAGTGACAGTAATTCCTCCTCACTGCCGACAAAACATACTCCTCTATTCCCTGCATTGTCAGTTGGCTTGATTACGCAAGGGTAAGTAATCTTGGGCAGGGCAGCCGTCAAATCTTCCTTGCCCTTCAAAATGAAATACCAAGGATGCTCAACGCCTGCCGCCTCGAAGACTTTTATCATCTCGCCCTTGTCGGTTGCTTTCAGTGCCGTATCGTAGCTGATACCAGGCAAACCTATCCTCGACGTTGCTAAAGCGAGCGAGCGCATTGGCAAGTCTGTTGCCAGCGTCATGATGCCGTCCGGTCTGATTCTCTCTGCAAGAGCAGCCGTCCCCACTTCGTCAATCGTGTTCACATGGTAAAACTTATCCGCGTACGCAATACCCATCGCCTTTGGATTCATATCCGTCACTATCGTATAATAACCAGCCTCCTTAGCCTTTAGGATAGCGGGCAATTGGAGTATAGAGGCTCCTAATACCAGAATCTTTTCCATTTATTTTGATTGACATCTTAATTTTAGCTTCTTGTAGTATTCATCTCTACATTGTTCCAATACAGAAGCCTCGTATTTCTTACTTTTTTCGAAATTCTCTCGGCTAACGCTCTCATACAAGTGCCCATTTGTTATCAACTCCTTGATTCTTTCACTTATAGCCATCTCATCATTATAGTCAACTAGGAAATGTTCAGATACCAACTCTGGATTTCCGGAAACTGACGTCGTTATGACTGGAAGGCCTTTCGCCATAGCCTCAATAACCACCCTTGGAAGACCTTCGGCTCTTGTAGGTAAAACAAATAAATCCGCATTTTCCAAAAAATGTTCTATTTGATCTCTATTCAGATAACCAACACAACACACTTGTTCACGAATACCAATAGCTTTGGCAAAATCATAAATGGCTCTGGAACTATTGTCCCAATCATCACCAGCAAACTGAATTTTTACGACTATTCCCTGCTGCTTTAGCAAACTAATCGCTTTCAAAACAACAGATTCTCCCTTTCTACCGTACAGCTTAACTTGATTGCTTACATGCGCTATGGTCATAGGTTTATGCTCAGGGAAAGACCGTTCTGAAGTATAAAATGCGGCTGGTAATTCCAAAGAAGAATAATGTGACTCAAAGTGACCAGGCTTTTTAGAAAAATATCTTTTTTGAAGTTGGAATTCTGTAACACATGAAACACCATCAGCAGAGAGACAAGTTTTCTTCATTCGGCGGTCAATGACAAACCATAGCAGTCGCTCAACTATGTTTGATGATGAGTCATGCCCATCTTTTGCATTGAAAACCACCTCACAGGCATAAGGAAGTCCCATTCTCTTAACGTTTTTCGCAACACGCTGGGCTATCGTTGATGGCAAACGCAATATAGCCGCATCACAACCTTTAACTGCGTATTTCAATGCACGTCCTACCGAAAAGTATTTTGTTGCATATTCAGAAGGACCATGAAAAATTGGAACGGGATAAACCTCCACATTCGGTTCCTCAATTAGAACACGTTCCTCCTTTAGTTTATCTTCTTCAACGACCCTATTAACTATTCTAATCTCCTCAAAAACACGAAGGTACCTATGATAGAAGTTATACCATTCTCTATTCTTATAATAGTATTTTCCCCCATGAGAAAAGATGTAATCATCGCACGAAATTAGAAGTTTGCTCATAAAAGTCAATGAATATGAATCCTAGACAGATGTTTGTAAACTCTGCTAGCATATGCCACACAATCCTTTTTATGTTTTATACACTTTACAATAGACATTAACCTATTTTTAAGAGATGGTGTTGTCCTTGCCAGATATGACTTTGACCATTGTAAATGGTCGCCACCAAATTGTTTCATTTGAACAGACCAGTACGACTTATGCAAGGCAAAAATCTCTGGCTTTTTCCGATACGACATTAGTAGGATATTCTGGTCGTCATCAACAAGGCCGCAGTTAGTTAGTTCAAAAACAGATTGTTTAATCAGTTCCCAGAACTCTTTCCACAACTTGTCAATGCCAATAATCACTCCTCCCATAATGTATGTATCCATACTCAATACAATATCAAAAATAGGACGGTTATCTAATTCTTGTATTGTAAACAGATTAATTTTTTCGGGAAAGTCGTATGACCATTCAAAGTTAAAATCAGAATCCTTATCAATAGGGTCTCCACCATGATTATACCCAAAGTCGAGCCATGCTACCATACCAGAAGCCTCACCCCTTCGGATTGCGTCACATACACACCACGATTTCAGAAGCATTACATAATTATATGTTGCATTCCATACCTCAGGGTTCTTTTTTAACAGGCGATACTCTTGTTGAATAGGATTATCTGCTGCCGCTTTCAAATTGGCAAGTAGTTGCGGCTCTAAGTCAAGGCAATTCGAGACCACATGGATGATTGTGCGGTCTTCTAAAGATAACCTTGTTCTATAATCCATAATGAGTTGCCTCATCTCCTCTGACTCAACATAGACAATTATCTTATTCTTGACCTTAGCCCAAAGCTTGAAATGGTCTAAATACTGTTCGTCACTTCGCTCAAATCCTTTCCAATTTGACCTATTTATTCGAAAAAAACCGGTAACTATAGTTATTCCCTGTTTCATCTGGCAATGATTTTATTTACACAATCTTGATAAAGAGACGTTGTGTTATCAAATAAAAACCGTTTATAATACTCTTTATCGTTAATATTTACAGCGTTGAAGTCAGTAATAGCAGTATGCATATACTCCGCAAGACCTTCATAATCCTGGTAGTCAAAAGCCTTATTTCCAGTTTTATTTAACTCATGGGCAACGACACTGTCCGCTTGCGTTAGACCGACAATTGGTTTTTTATAACAGAAATACTTAAGCAACTTGGAGGGATAGAATAAATTCGGATTACAGTTGATATCAACAATCAAGAAAACATCTGCTGATTCGTAGTACTGGTAACACTCCTCTTCAGGCACTCTGCCAATAATGTCTATCACATCATCTATATGATTCAGAGTGATTAGTTTAATATCGTTTTCAGGTATATGGCCCACAATATTAACCTTCAAACGATCACGATCTTCAGGATATTTTGCAAGCAAATGAAGGATTGCCTTGAAAAATACATCAGGCCTACGCTCTTCGCTAAGTGTCCCTATGTGTGCAATAGTCAGAACAACGCTCTTCTTTTCACTCGAACCGATTTCAAGTGTTGGTATCGCTGTTGTAAAAGGAATTACACAAGATTTGGCAATTATCGATTTTCCGTACAATGACACCCAAGAATCCGACAATTCCTGATTGGGAAATATGATTAAGTCTGCATATTTTGCCACATACGATTCTCTCTCAGCATCTTTTTGTTTGAATCTTTTTAATTTATAAACCCTAAAGGGGTTATTGTGCCACGGATCATAGAATTGGGCTATCCATGGAATACCATACTTCATTCTCAACCGATATCCGACAATATGTGCGGAGACGGGGTTATTAATAGTATGAACATAATCAATTTTCTCCGTCTCTATCAGTTTTGAAGCCTCCTTGAATGCGCTTCCACACCAGGAATAATATGTTATATCTGGCGAATAGACTAAATCCGTCCATCTCAATTTGCGGAACAATAAGTCCAGCTTTAAGATACTTTTCTTTTCAGGTACTATATGGGTAATATAGTTATCACCTTCCATGCTAAGTTTCTCATCAGCACAGATTATATGAGAATAGAACGATTTAGGCAAACTGGGAAAGAAATGTCTTTCTATCTGGCCGACTGCACAAGTTGGACGCAAAAAAGTAGGAGCAATTATTATAGGTTCATGCATTCTTTAAAAGTCTAAATTTTGAGTCTATTCTGGTCTCTAAGAAAGCTAGAATTCTATTGAATACTCCCGTTTTAGAAACTACATCAAACACTAACTTTCTTATTTTATCAATAATTATACATAGAATAAATAGTGCTATAATTGAGGATAATTCGATTATTGAATACCATGCAGAATCTCTATTGATTATGCGTGACATATTTGACCAAAGCCACTCTCTTAAATATTGATTCTCTGTAATGAGGTAAACAGCAAACACGCCTGTCGTTATAAAAGATATAATCTTTATAACAACATTATTATTTATATCCAATGTCAAAAATATCATAAAAACCGAAACCGACATTGGGAATATTAAAATAGAATTTTTAACATAAAAAAGACTACTTCCCTCAACGTGCCCCAAAACTTTACTTGTCACAAATGCAATCAAGATTTTTGACAAAAGAGGTAATAAACTCAAAATAACAGTATAAATAAAAAGCCTCTTTCTATTCTTTTTTAAAAATTCTATATCAATATATTTCCTGATATATGCTCCTGTTAGATATAAAACTATGAACCAAACAATGCCACTACTTCCTCCCCAACCTAACCAGTTGCCCCAGAAGATAAAACTAGGCACAATGCTAAAACAAACAAACAGCAATACCAGTAGAAGTCTTAACCCTTTTGGGGACAGAGAGTTAACCACAAAATTCAAGAAAGGCGCTAAAAAATACAGTGCTATATAACATGTAATGAACCAGTAATGACTATTAATTATTGGGGTGGCTGCTTGTAAAAATCTTAAGCTGGAAAAAGAGCAAAGCCCAGTCCAAATAGCTATTAAATATATGACTATTGAATAAAACCAAACCTGACATGCAAGAGTTAATACATGCTTGATTTTAAAAGAACTTCTGCTTAAAAAGAATGCTGTAATTAATATAAACAAATTTGTGCCTGTATAACATACTCCACGGACATACCAGTCATAAAAGACATGAGGTTCATTACCGCTGAACCCCACAAGCACGACACCATGGCTTAGATAGTGATTTACAACAATGAAAAGCATAGCAATAATACGTAATAAATCAATGCTATACAGTCTCTTGCCAACTGGTTGTTTTACTTCTTTCATCATTTTTAAACGAAAAAAATTAAACCGAGTTAAGAAAATTCACTAATTTTCTCTCGTATTTTTCTGGCGCGAAATTTTTAGAATAATCATAGACTCTTTTTGACAAGGAATCCCTTAAATAGGAGTCCTCAAATATCATGACCACAGAACCGAAAATAGCATCAACATTCTTTTCAGGAATGAAAATGGCAGGGAACTCTTCAGAATCCATTCCTGCATTATCCGTGGTTATAATTGGGCATCCACAACTGGCAGCTTCTATTACAGCTCCAGCAAACCCCTCAAACATGGTTGGAAAAACAAAAACTTCAGCACTACAATACTCAGCTTCCAACTGTTCCTTATTGAGAAAACCTACGAAGTTTAAATTGTCGAAGACTGGTGAACTTGTCTTATAATCTCTTGATAAGCCGACAATTCTAAAATCTATATCAGAGTATTTTCCTTTCAATTTGGTTGCGGCCATGGCGCAGTATAGAACACCTTTGTTGACAATATCACTTCCCACAAAAAGCACTCTATGCTTTTGCGGCTTCCATTTATAGCATACCGGAACAATACTTGAGGCGTATGGTAAATAAAATACTTTTCTCTCTTCAAAATTTGAAAAGCTTCGCAGTGATTCTATAACTTTATAAGATGGGATTGTGTAATAGTCAGCAAGCGAAAGCAAGTCTTCAATATATTGCATCCTCACTTTATGCTTTCTCTCGTTTTCCACAATTGAAGCTTCAAATACACTATACTCTTCATTACTTCTTATCTCTTCTGTCAAGAGTTTATAAGTCAGTGGTCGTTCATATATATCTACCACGATCTTCAATCCTTTTGACTTTGCATATTTCAAGAAACTGAAATTCTCGAAATACATCCCATAAACACAGTCGGCCTCCCCCACGCCCCATCGGATACACTTTTGCGACATACCATCATATACCATCATCTGGGTTTCTATGTTAGATCTGAAACATAGTTTATTAATAATAGATTTGACAAACAGTAAATCTGAAGAATAGACTTTGTCCTTCGAAACAGCAATTCTTCGTCCTAGCAATCGAGAAAGACTTTTAGATATTATATGAAGTTTCTTCAATAGAGATGCACAACGCCCAAGAAAACTGTATGTAGACGAATCTGTGTATAATCTATAAAGCAATCCAGATTTGTCAAGAACTCGAGGGATCACATACCTATGCCTTGCTCCGATTTGAGAAACTATGATCTTATTTGCCATTATACGAATGATTTAGACCGCGAATTCGACTTGCTGAATTCATACAATAATACACATCCTATGAAAGACTCTAAGTTGAACGAAATAACTTGATTGTTAGCAAATAAATAGAATACCATCACAAGAATATAAGCGAAAACAGGATAAGCAAACGCGTTTTTCCCATTTACTGTATCTACCCAAACACGAGCAAAATAAAAACCTATGATAAAAATAATAAGAGGAACAAGTATAAATGAAAAATCATTGGCTAACCACAAATACATTGTATGCCAATACTCATACTTATCATAGCCATACTTATCTTGTATTAATTGCATATATGTCCCAGGAAGAGGATCATACCCTAAGAATCGATTAGCGTAATTGGCTGTACTCAGACTCATTCCCATGAAAGTTGGAGTAATAATACCTTCATCTAAGCCCAACGACAATAATTGATACCCACCACTCAAGTAGCTAGTTATCTCTGATAGACCAACTACTATTGGTGTAGGAATATTTTTAGCGTACCATTCTTTGTATTCAACTCGTTCGTATTGTGAGATTTCTGACATTAACAATCCTCCCCTAGAAAGGTTTGAAATCACAAAATAAAATAGGAATACAACGACCAATAACATTCCGATGATTTTTATTTTCCTGACAGAATGCTTATTGTTAAGAATTGAAGGATTTTTGGCTAACAGAAGAACAGCAGTAATAATGAGTAAATCCAGTAATCCTTTACGGGTTCCAATGCCTAACCATGTAGCAATTGTAAAAATGAAAGTAGCTATTACGATAAATTTAAAAAAACTATCAAGTCTCTTCCAATAATAGACGCCAAAGGGAATTGCGGCCCATTGAAAAGGACTTATGAGAACATACAAAATAGATACATTGAAAACTACCTTTTCATCTCTGACATATGCTTGGCCTGGATTAATAATTGAATCTATAAGGTGCCTAAAGGTTAATGAATATCCTCGAGCACCCCACTTAACATACATTGTATAAATTGTACATATCAAACCTAGTATTAAGAAAAAATGGATTGTTTGTATAGACAATTTGCAGCTTGTAACTTTGCTTTTTCTAACCCCTCTCCTATATCCTAAATATAACGCGTAGTTAAGTATTCCCAAATATAGTATCAGAACTAACGGCTTTTTAATTGTATAATCAATCGGGCCAATCCACACTAACACTTCGGTTAACACAAGGAAAATTAAAGAATACTTTATCGGCAAACGAGTTATTCTATCCATTATTCTTTTGTTTATTTAAAAGCCCAATAAATGACTTAACAGCCTCACGAACAATACTCTTTTCGGATCTATTTAGCCCTATGATATAAGATACCGTTAGAATAATCGGGATACAAACACTACAATTAATTATAAGTCTAAAGAACGATTCTTTAAAGAATAAGTTAATTATAAACGGAATAAATGCTGATATCAGAACAATTATACAACAGGGTAAGACTACATTATGAAAATACTGACTTAAAGTGATTTGTGTAACTTTCTTCAAGCAAAGAAGGCTAATATACTGGACTAAAATACTAATAAACAGGCTAACTACATACACAGAAGCAGGAGACATTCCCATACGTAAAACAAGATATGAAATCGGTAATACCAATATACCAGCAAGACCTGTCAATATATTGTAAATCCCGATATCCCCAGTCGCATAAATCATCATAGAAACGGGCCAATTAAAAGCTTCAATCATTGCAATAATCAAAATAAGTCTGGAAAAAACAACTGTATATTCAGGTACAGAATTACCGAGCCATAAATGCAAAATATAGTTCATTTCACCTATTATTGGAACCGCCAAGACATACAAAAGGATGAAACAAATTTTACTAGTTGAAAACATTATGTTCTTAGACCTATTAAAATTCCCTACAGCATACGACTCTACTAATTGAGGCCGCGCAGCAGTAGGAACATTTGCCATAAAACTTGATAAAGCTGTCTTGACTTGATACGAAATACCTCTGGCTGCATTAACAACGGGACCGAAGAACAAGTTTAGAACAATATTTAAACCTTGATTCCTGATTATCTGAGCAAATGATCCAAACATACTCCACCCAGAAAACTTCATCATATCCATGAAGAGAGTCTTGTAGAACACAAACCGCAAACTAATGCCTGTGAATTTTATCTTTGAGTAGATATAATAGAAGAAAAAAACAATTATGCATACGATAAGGAGCAAAAAACCATACCATATTAGGCTATCTCCAGCCAAGAAAGGCAATATCAGAACAATAACCAATTTTAGTATCACATCAATAATTCCCACTAGAGCATAATAGCCCATTCTTTCTTTGGCCATAACTGCAGCTGAATATGGAACTTGCAGAATAACTATGATCATCGAGGCTACCGAGCAATGGAACAAGGAAGACGCCGCTTCTAATCGTTCGCTAGGTATAACAAGTTTATTGTTTAAATACCAAAGACCGAAACTCTCTGTCAATAATAATACAATTATTGCTAACGCGACTTGAATAAATAGAGAAGTGATGTACACCCGATTAAAACCGTCTTCTCCATTCAGACCCCTTTCATAATTGTAGAACCGTTGAATAGAGGCGGTGAGGGAAGTATTCAAAAAAGCAAACATTGATACAAAGCCTGCAACAACACTATACACTCCGTAATCTACTACACCAAGAATATTCAGTATTACTCTTGAAGAATACAAGGAGACAAGGAGGACTAACGCCATTCTTATGTATAGGCTGACTGTATTCTTTGCAATTCTTTTATTTGATGACGTAGTATTATCAGGCATTTGATAACCTTTCTTTACTGATCATTTGTATTAAAAACGAATTATTATCAATTTGACGCTGTAATACGGAAACTGGTTAAAACCAAACATGTTTCTAATCAGATCGCTAATCCCGCTTGAAAAGATCCCTGGTATAAACCTTATTTGCCACATCATCAAGAGAAGAATCATAGCGATTAGCAATAATTGCCTGGCTTTTTTTCTTGAAAGACTCAAGATTGTTTACAACTTCACTGCCGAAGAATGTTGTATTGTCTTCAAGCGTAGGTTCATATATAATAACCTTTGCTCCTTTCGCCTTTATTCGCTTCATAACACCTTGGATTGCAGACTGCCGAAAGTTATCTGAGTTAGATTTCATTGTTAAACGAAAAACTCCAATCGTAACATCCTTTTCTCTTGATTGATCAAAAGTGCCATTTGAACTATAATAACCTGCTAGTTCAAGAACTCTATCAGCTATGTAATCTTTTCTAGTTCTATTACTCTCTACAATAGCCTGAATAAGGTTTTCTGGCACGTCTTCATAGTTAGCAAGAAGCTGCTTTGTATCTTTTGGAAGGCAATAGCCACCATAGCCAAAACTTGGATTGTTGTAATGTGAACCTATTCTTGGATCAAGACAGATTCCATCAATAATAGACTGGGTATCAAGACCCTTAATTTCAGCATAGGTGTCAAGTTCATTGAAATAGCTCACCCTAAGGGCAAGATATGTATTGGCAAAGAGCTTAACGGCCTCAGCCTCCTTCATACCCATAAATAAAGTTGGAACATCTTTTTTAATGGCTCCTTCCTTGAGCAGGGCAGCAAACTGATGAGCCTTGTCTTCAATATCAGATCTTACTAGTTTCTTAATAGCTCCATTTTCTTCATCAAATCCAGGTATAATCTTAGGAATACCCACAATTATGCGGCTTGGATAAAGGTTATCATACAAAGCTTTGCTTTCTCTTAGGAATTCTGGTGAGAAAAGGAGATTGAATTGTTTTATTCCTTTGTGGGCGTATTTAACGTATAGTCCTCTAGTATAACCTACCGGTATTGTAGACTTGATTACCATTACAGCATCTGGATTAACCTCGAGGATGAGATCAATAACTTCTTCTACATGAGATGTATCGAAGAAGTTTTTCTTGGGATCATAGTTTGTTGGAGCGGCTATTACTATGAATTCAGCGTCTTTATATGCTTCTTTTCCATCAAGAGTTGCTATGAGATTCAATGGCTTTTCTGCCAAATACTTCTCTATATACTCATCTTGAATTGGAGAAATCTTGTTGTTAATCTTTTCAACTTTCTCTAGAATGACATCAACGGCTTTTACTTCATTGTGTTGAGCCAAAAGTGTTGCAATGCTCATTCCTACATATCCTGTTCCAGCTACTGCTATTCTCATAAATAACTAAAATGAAAAACGAGTTTCTATTAACGTCCAGTTAATAATATTCCAAAGATCATTAAGATGTGAAGGACGGCGGTTCTGATAATCCAAGTAATATGCGTGCTCCCAAACATCAAATGTCAAAATAGGTAAGAGGGCTTTGGTAATTGGGTTGTTTGCTCCAGGTTCTTGAGTTATTATAAGAGTGCCATCTTCTTTTGCGGATAACCATATCCAACCACTGCCAAATAGAGTTGCTCCTTTGGTTTCAAACTCAGCTTTGAAAGCATCAAAACTCCCCCACTGAGTATTTATCTGCTCGGCAAGTTTTCCAATTGGAAGGTTGTTGCTTTGTGGCGCTTGGAACTGCTCAAAATACAGATTGTGGTTTAGGATCTGGCCAGCATTGTTGAAGATTGGGCTGGGACTTGGGGCGGTTTTGACTATATCAACCAAGGATTTGTTTTCAAACTCAGTGCCTTGGATGAGCTTATTGAGATTATCCACGTATCCTTGAAGGTGCTTTCCGTGGTGGAAACTAATTGTTTTAGCGCTAATAACAGGCTCCAATGCGTTTTCTGCGTATGGGAGTTGCAAAAGATTAAACATAACGAACGTGATTATTTTGTTTTCTAACTATGCTATCAGAATTTTTCTGAATGGTATTCAGGAACAACTTCTTTCATAAGTTGAACCATATCAGGGATATTAACTTGGCGGGCAAGGTTTTCAAGACGGGCTACGATAAACTGGGTGTATTGGTAATCGTAGTCTCTAACCTTGGCAATACGGATGCGGTTGTGGAAAGAAGGAAGAGTGTTTTCTTCGCTGGCGAGAACTTCTTCGTATAACTTCTCTCCAGGGCGAAGGCCGGAATACTTGATCTTTATGTCTTTGTCCGGCGTAAAGCCGGCCAAAGAAATCATACGCCTTGCAAGCTGGTCTATCTTGACAGGCTCACCCATATCAAAGACAAAGATTTGGTTACCGGAACTCATTGTAGCAGCTTCCATTACAAGGCGGCAAGCCTCAGGAATGGTCATAAAGAAACGAGTAATATCTTTATGGGTAACGGTTACCGGGCCGCCCTTGGCTATTTGCTCGCGGAATCTTGGAATAACAGAACCGTTGGAGCCAAGAACGTTACCAAAACGGGTGGTAACGAATTTTGTTATTGCTGTAGCTTTTACGTTGTTATTTACATACTGGCCAGACTCTATGGCAAGGCCAAGAGACTGGACATAGATTTCCGCAAGACGTTTGGTACAACCCATAATGTTTGTTGGATTTACGGCCTTGTCTGTGGAAATCATTACCATACGCTCAACATTGTATTCCAGGCACTTGTCTGCAACATTACGGGTTCCATAAACATTTACAAGAACGGCTTCGCAAGGATTCTCTTCCATTAAAGGAACGTGTTTATACGCAGCAGCGTGGAAAACAACTTGAGGATGATATGTTCTGAAAGCAAAGTCAAGACGCTGAATCTGACGAACATCCCCTATTACAGGAACAAAGCTCAGCTCTTTAAACTTGTCTTCTAACTCAAGGCGGAGGTTGTGCATTGGGGTCTCTGCGTTGTCATAGAGAATTAGTTTGCTAACTCCAAATGTTGCAAGCTGGCGGACAAGCTCAGAACCAATGGAACCGGCTGCGCCGGTAACCAGTACTACTTTATTCTTGAAGTAGGCTTTAATATCGTCCAAAGAAATCTGGATTTCCTGACGGCCTAGAAGGTCTTCTACCTTTATTGCACGTGGGCGAAGAAGAGACTGGCCTTCTTCAACTTCATCAACTTCTGGGATTATAAGGGTTTTAACCTTATTCTTGATACAGTATTCTATAAGGCCATCTGATTCGTTCTGGGCATCTGTATCCTTGGAGAAGAGAATGGAATCAATGGATCGGTCCTTAATGATTCTGTCAAGAGCATTGTCACTATCGAAGTTAAACACAGGAAGCTGATCCAAAAGCATCTTGGCGTGGCGATCGGATCTCTCAATAAAACCTACAATCTGGTAATGAGGAGATGCCTGAAGGCGTTTTATGACAGCTACGCTCTTGTCTGCTGTTCCATAGACCAGGACTCTCTGGCGCTTGGCCTCCTCGTTACGACGCTGATTTATAGTATTGTAAACCAGAATCATTGCTATTCTGACTCCAATAAGGAGGAAGAATGTGATAAGGAAATCCAAAACGGCAACGAATAAAAGCCAGTTATAGTATCCAAAACCAATAACTAATACTACAAAAAGGAAGATTCCCTTAAAAATTGAAGCCAGAGCAAATGGGATTATGTCTCTGGCTCCAAGGTGGCGTATGATAATCTTGTATGTCTTCAGTATTAGGAAGAACGAGAACGAGGCTACTATCGAAGCTAACAAGTATGTCAGCACCACAAGAGAATTGAATAGAGCTGGAAATGTCAGTTCAACTCCCAGGAATACGATAATTGATGCCGCTGTGGAAAGAATCATATCCAGGGCGAAAATAATCTCCTCCCTTACGAATGTTTCTTTGAAGCGGTTTATTCCAATATTTTTAAACATTATTCTATCTTTTCCACCATCTTATGAGTGATGCCTTCTATTGTAAAGGCGGCAATGGAGCCGATGGTTATGACGAATTTGCGGTCTTTCTTTATGCGCTTGATGTTCCCTACAAAGCCTTTGAATGGGCCTTCGGTTACTCTAACACGGTCTCCAAGCTTTATGTCCTTTGGTTCTCCCAGATATAAGATCTCGTGGTCTTCTGAAGTGAGCCAGATGAATGCTTGCATCTGGTCATCAGGTATTATTGCAGGAACTTTTTGAAGCTGTGTTTTCTTTGTTTTGTTGTTTGTGTTTTCAGATCCTTCAGTTATTTCCTTTTCTGTTAATTCTTTATCTGCGTATCTTGTATAGTAGGAAAACTCGGACAGGTGGTTGTGCTTGAGAGTCTTGAGAAAGGATTCTGTACAACGGATGAACATTAAGGATGGAACAAGTGGCTTTTTGTAGGTTACAACCGTTAGCTTTTTGTTTGCGATACGGATGATATCACGCTTGGAAGTTAGGTTCTTTGCCATTTGTTCCCCACTATAGGAGACGAGAGTGTTCTTTCCAGACTTTTGAGGGAGGGCTCTGTCAACTTCAGTCATAGCAATGTATGTTTCAACATTGCAAGAATTATTTTCATTGTTTCCACTGTTTCCATAGCCCTCCGCCTCTTTCTGAATCGTTTCCTGCATCTGGAGAAGGCGGTTGTTGAAAACTTTCAACGCGTACCAGTTGGCTATTTTGTTGTTCGTTGGCATTATATATTGCCTTTATGTTTAACAATAAACCTTTAACTCCCCGCACTTCTGTGGTGTTACCCCCAGTATGCAGGTAGATTCAGAGTCTGTCAGCATTTCTCGTCTGACCGTGGGGTGCTCCTATCCAAGAGCAAGGTCCAAGACTCTTTTTGC
>JAEEGL013722568.1_pt1 | contig 17534 bp, 9 predicted proteins | sample 9134231 | NCBI WGS metagenome assembly JAEEGL01 (sample SAMN16246548, study PRJNA631951) | gut metagenome | biome: gut microbiome; feature: rumen; material: fiber-attached | host: Bos | place: Iran: Karaj | collected 2018-10 | reverse complement strand
GGCGGGCAGACTGGAACGGAGATAAAAAAAAGCATTAACAGGAGTGGAAGGGAGAGAATCAATTGAGCACCGCGAGGTGCAGGGCCCTTTCTTAATCTTCTCTCGCAAAATCAACTCAAAACAATGCAAACAAAAACAGAAATTCAAATTTTTACTAGTGATATTTTCGGTGAGATTCGTACTTGCCAAGTTAATAATCAAATCATGTTCGTGGGTAAAGATGTGGCCACGGCTCTGGGCTACAGCAATACCCGTGATGCTTTGAGCAAGCATGTAGATGCTGAGGACAAGGGCACCGTCGCGATTCGCGACACTGCCTACGAAACCCGAGTGGCAATCATCAACGAAAGCGGCCTCTACGCTTTGATCCTCTCTTCAAAGCTGCCGCAGGCCAAAGCCTTTAAGCGCTGGGTGACTTCTGAGGTGCTGCCCGCCATCCGACGAACGGGCGGTTATATACCCACCCGCGATGCTGATGGTCGCAGTCTATCGAGCGAGGAGATCCTTGAACGAGCCGACGTCATCGTAGGTCGTACCTTGCGACTGCTGAACGAACCCGCCGAGGACACGCTGACGGCTACGCAGGTGGCGAAGACCTTCAACATGACGGTCTATGATTTCAACCATGTGCTCAGCGACATGGGCATACAGTATCGCCGCGGCGGGCACTGGAACATCAGCGACGATCTGGCCGATCGCAACCTGGTGCGCATGCGCACGCATGTATCCTATAGTCTAAAGGGGCAAAAGAAAGTAAAGGTATATATGACGTGGACGCTCGATGGCGTGAGATTCCTGAATGCTAAGCTTGGTTATCCGAACTTTTAAAAGACAGAGTAACAGTTTAAAGACAAAGTAACAGACTAACATATAATTTATACAATGAGTTGTTATTATGTATATAAAAGGGATGGCGGCGCAAAGTTTATGCGCCCCGTCCATTCGAGAGAGGCGTATCTGAAGCTGAGGAACGGTGGCGAACAGGCCTCGCTGGTGAAGCGTATCAGGACAGGCGAGGCGCAGCTGAAGTCGGAGTTGGTGCAGATGAACTACTCGTGCTTGCCTAACGAGGACGGTTCGCTGAAGGGTAGCAAAAGGATGAGCAACACGGTGGGTATGGATATCGACCATATTCCTGCCGATGAGATGCAGTCAGTACGTGAGCGGATACTCGCCAAGAAAGACGAACTGGGGCTGCTGATGTTAGAGGAGAGCGCCCGCGGATGTGGCTATCACTTGGTGTTCAGACGTAAGCCAGAGCTCTCTCAGGAAGAGAATCTGAAGTGGGCGAGTGGGTTGCTAGGTGTAGAATACGACAAGGGGGCGAAGGATATCACCCGCGTGTTCTTTACTACTACTGAGCAGGAATTGGTTTTTCTGGATGATGGGGTGTTTGAGATCTCTCCATGCGCTGCGCTTAGTCGAGATGACAATAAAAGTGGGGGTAGTCCTTGCCCCAAAGAATTCCCGACGCATTATCATGGCATTCCTTTTACGACCATTCTGAAGAAGTATTGGGAACTGAACAACCACGGCTATGAACCCACCGAGGGCGACCGCGATACGCTGACCTATCAGCTGGCGTGCGACCTGAGACACATCTGCGGAAAGAATTTCGACTGGCTCGACCAGGTGATCCCCTGTTACGACGGGTTTACGCTGGAAGAGAAACGCGAGAAGATCCGTAACGCACTGAGTTCTGAGTATAACGGCTTTCCCATGAGGCTGAGAAATGTTCTGAATGCGCTGGAAAGAGATCCCTCGACTACGCTCGGGATGACAACTGGGTCTCTCGGGATGACAACTGGGTCGCTCGGGATGACAAATGGGTCTCTCGGGATGACACCCCCTTTGTCATCTCGACCGAACGAAGTGAGTGGAGAGATCTTAGAAGAGGATGGTTCAGACCCCCAACCCCCTAATTTTGGGGGCTTGAAGAAGATGCCGCAGGGCATTCGCGAGAGTATCGATGCCGTGGGCCCTCAGCTCGCGATGCCGGTGGTGACGGCTGTCTGTCCTTGTGTCGGTGCATTGGCAACAGGCGTGACGCTCGACGTGCACGGTCAGAAGAGGGGGCTAAACCTGATAGCCTATATCGCCGGAGACTTTGCCAGCGGCAAGGGGCAGATCGACCCCGTGGTGGAGGCATGGATGAGTGAGGTAGCAGCGCTCGACAAGATGTATCAGATGCAGGAGGACGAGTGGCGCGCCAAGAAGCGGGCGGCGAAAAATAAGAAGGAGCAGCCCGAGGAACCGAAGCTGCCCGTGCGCTGTCTGACGCTGAACAACACCGTGGCTAACCTTGCCGAGCGACTGGCCAACACCGAGGGTAAGCACGCCTTCTCGTTTACACCCGAGGCCGACACGGTGGCGCAGAAATGGAAATCGACGATGAGCGACTTCTCGGTGATGTTGCGTCAGAGCTACGACGGCACCAAATATGAGCGTGAGGCCCGCAGTGCCGATGCCGTGAATGTGCATATCGAGCATCTGCTGTGGAACGTCTGCATGTGTGGCACTCCTGATGCCCTCTATCGAGTGGTGAACAACTACACCGACGGTTTCCAGAGCCGTATTGCCGTGGCGCGCACGCCCGACAACACCTTTGCACCGCTGGAGGATAAGCCTTATGTGCTGACCCCACGGCAGACGGAGCGCATCCAGCAGATAGCCCATCTGTTGCCGCTGATGCAGGGTGAGGTGGTGCTGCCGAAGCTCGAAGCCAAAGGACGTGAGTGGGTGGAGCGCATCCGCATGGAGACGATGAAGAACGACGATAAGGTACGTGCTCGTCAGCGCTTCCGTGTGTGCGTCACTGCCCAGCGCATGACCTGCTGTCTGATGCTCTGCAAGGTGTGTGAAGGGCTGATCCATAAGCACGGGCTGAACGGTGCCGAGACGCAGTTGAAGCAGCATCCGAACCTGTGGAAGGAGCAGCTGCTGAAGGCGCAGACACCGCAGATGCTGGAGGCCTACGATGTGATAGCCGACTCGCTGATGGAGAACGCCCTGCATTTCTTCCGTGATCGCATTGAGAATGCTTTCGGTAGTCGTGACTATGCGGGCTATCTGAGCGGTGAACGGCTGAAGCGCGGTAAGAACGACTCGATCTATGAGCGGCTCGATCCGCAGTTCACCTTCGAACAGGCCATGCAGCACTCGGTGGCTGTGAAGGGTGCCAACGTGACGCACAACACCGTGCGCCAGATGCTGAAAAACTGGCGTAACCAAGGGTTGGTCATCCTGACTGATGAAGGGCGGTATCGAAAAAAGTGAGCATCCTCTCGCTTGTCATGTCGAGCGTAGTCGAGCGCTCGAGCTTTGCTCGCTTGGCTAGTCCAAGAAATCTAATGAGACCTCTCGACTTCGCTCGAGGTGACAAAGAGATCTCTCCATGCGCTGCGCTTAGTCGAGATGACAAAGAGGGGAGGGTAAGAGATTATCCTAACGTAATATTTTCGACCTCTACGGGTTCTTGGAGGAAGATCTGCCGCCGATTAATAAACAAGAAAAGAGTGAACATCAGATGTAAATAATGGGGGCTACGCGCCCCCATTATTAGATAGGTTCATATATGCACGTGGTGACATTCCGTAGGCATTCTTAAACATGGTTGAGAAAGCTGCAGTACTTTGAAATCCACAAGCATAGACAATCTCTGAAATGTTCATCTTATGCTCTTTAAGTAAGCTGGCTGCCCTCTTTAATCTGATATTCCGTATTAGTCCATGTGGGGTTTCACCTGTTAGTTCCTTCACTTTTAAGTGCAGATGACCTCGGCTAATACCAATTTCACTGGCTATGATATCTACACTTAAGGTAGAGTCGCTGATATGGTTATTAATACATTCCATCATACGTTCCATCAGTCGATCGTCAGGTGACTTCAAATTAATGTCGTCCACCAGTTTATCCAGTTTTTCCGTCTGTCCATATTTCATCCGTAGAAGCTGGCGGGAATTAATCAGGTTGATAATCATTTTGCGAAGGATGTCAAGATTGAAAGGTTTCACGATATATGCATCGGCACCAATATCCATTCCTTCCAATTTACTTTCTTCGCTGTTTTTTGCCGTTAGAAGAATAACTGGAATATGGTTTGTAGCATGATTTGTTTTCAATCTCGAACATAGAGTCAGACCATCCATTTCCGGCATCATTACATCTGACAGAACCAAGTCTGGCATTATACGGTATGTTCCCTTTAACGCTTCATTCCCATTTGTACAGGCATAAACGGTATATTCCTGACTTAGTTCCTTTACAAGATAATCTCTGATATCGTCCTCATCTTCTGCTATAAGAATGGTCAATGAATGAGAAGGCTTCTTCTTCTCAGGAACACTATCAAAGAAGGCGTCGTCAGTTTCCTGAATTAAAGGAACCTTCTGTTTTTCTTCTGATTGATCGATCATTTCATCTTGTTTCAGATGTTGATTCCCCAATGGCAGCGTAATTACAAACTCACATCCTTTCTCTAAATTCCTCGCATAAATATTTCCGTAGTGTAATTCCACTAATGAGCGGGTCAGATCTAAGCCGATTCCTGTTCCTGCATTGCGCTTGCCTGTTACGGAGTCTGATTGGAAGAAACGTTCAAAGATCTTTTCCAACTGATCATCGGGTATCCTTTCCCCACTATTACTGATTGCAATTGTTGCCTGTTGTTGATAGGTGTATATTCTTAGTGTGATTTCTCCGCCTGTAGGAGTGAATTTGAAAGCATTCGAAAGGATATTGATAATAACCTTATCAAAGTTTGTTGTGTCAATCCAAATAGGCAAATCGTCCATCTCGTGGACAAAATTAAGTTTGATACTGCATTTTTTAGCCTGATACTCAAACATCTTCATGATAGCAGCAATGAAATCAATTAGATTGGTTTCGCTCATCCTCATTTTCATCTGTCCTTTGTCGATTTTCCTGAGATCCATCATTTGATTGATCAGATTAAGGATTCGCTCTGCATTTCGTTTGATGGTTTCATAGACACTAAGGCGTTGGGGATCTTTTTCGTTTTTCATCAAGGAAAGCAGCGGCGTGATGATAAGTGTCATAGGCGTACGTATCTCATGGCTGATATTCATAAAGAAGGACAATTTGGCTTCACTCAATTCCTCTGCATGAATGTACTCCTGCATCATGAGCTTGTTATGAGCCTTCCTCCGCATGTCAAACCCCAAATATGCACAGGCAAGCAATAAAGCCAAGAAATAGAAACTGTAAGCCCAGCCCGTACGATACCATGGTGAATGTATCACAATCGTGAAGCTCATTTCTTCTGTCTGCTGATGGTTCCGCTCAGCCTTTACGCGAAAGTGATATGTCCCTGGTTGTAAGTGTGTAAATAGTATCTCGTTTAATCCTGACCTGAGTCTGACAAAAGGATTATCGTTGATACTATATAAATAGGTGATGTGCTCCGGTGAGTCAAATGTAAGAGTAGAAAATTGTAATGTGAAAGAATTATCCTCATAACCCAACTCAAAATGACGACAATCCGTGAGATTTGAACGACAAACTTGGTATCCACCTGATCTCGTCGAAGTATTCACAGGCTCTCCATTAATTAGAAAGGCTGTAAGTTTCACTGAGGCTTTCCATTCTCCTTGAATGATAGAAAGGGGGTCAAACCAGGTAATACCACAAACACCTCCAAAAAGCATCTGGCCAGTTGGTATTGTATAAGATGCACCATCACTGAACTCATTCGACTGGATGCCGTTGTCTGTATAATAATTCCAAAAGACTCCAATTCCTTTCTGATAGTTACATAGACCATGGTCTGTTCCGATCCAAAGATTCCCCTTCTTATCTTTTTCAATGGTGGCGATACCATTATCACAGATTCCGTTTTCTTTTGTTATTAAGCGGGTTTTATGCTGTTTCAGATCAAAGGCATATAGTCCATCACCATCTGTAGTACCATACCACACAATACCATCAAATTCCTTGGCCACACGGATAGGCGTTCCATAGTTAATAGCATTCTGGCCCAAAGTATTCACCCAGTCCTCTTTTTCAATATCCAAACAACATATACCCATGGTAGTTGAAAGATACAGACGCTTGCTATCTTCCGAGAGTGATATATGAGATATAAAGTCATTTGCAAGACAGTTTATCTTTCTATTGGAGTCGCCTCCTTTTAGAAGCCTGTAGTTTTTTATCTTTCCATTTCTAACAGACAATTTAATCAAACCGTTACCCATAGTGCTTATCCAAACATTCCCCTGCTCGTCAGCCACAATGCCAAATACGCTCATCTCCCTAAGCTGTTGTATCAGTAAAGGAGTATATGCAAAGGTTATGGGGTCTATCTGCCCGCATCCTTCTTTAAAGCTGCCAATCCAAATTTTACCATTTTCATCTTCGCCTATTGTTAATATCGTGGTGGGAATCTCCTTTTTCAAATGTTTGACCAGTTCGTGCCTTTCATTTAAGCAATAGAGACCATCTTTGTCGGTCCCTACCCAAATATAACCTCTACGATCTACATGCGTACTTGTCACACATGCCTGGCCAATTGTGTTTGCTTCCCCCCTTTTATACCCCATATATCCAAAGTTTTCAGAAGAGCTCGGATACATAAATATGCCTTTCTGTAGCATACCTATCCACAGATTGCCGCCATTATCTTGTGTAATTGTTGCAACTTTAGTCTGTGACAAATCCAATTCATAGTTATAATAGGGATTGTCAGTTATAGTGAGGTCTTCGGGATTGTAAATGCCTATACCACCACCGTTATAGCCAATAATGATCCTCCCATCTTTAGCGCAAAACATATCCAGAACAGGCTTAAAACCGAGTTCGTCGATTCTACGGAAACAACCATTCTCGTATATGAAGATTCCCTTGCCAAAAGTACCAATGTATATATTCCCTCGTTTATCTTCGCATATACGGCGAATATTTGATTTCAGGGATTCTTCTTGAAAAAAGGTATTGATTAGTTTCCCGTGCTGATAGAGCATTACTCCTTGCTGGCTGGTCAGAATCCACGTACGTTGCTGTTTATCTACAAGGATCCTGTCTGCCGTCTCTATCTTTGAATAATCTCCACCTATCTGATGGGCCTCATTAGGCGAGTCAATTAACAAAACGCCATGACCTGAAGTTCCCACTAAAACATTCTTACCCTCTTGAGCAAAACAAGTAACATAACATGTGATGTTTTTGCCCTCTAGATCCTTTATATTGACATCCTGAAAACTCGTCCCATCGAAAGTCTGCAATCCTCCATATAGCCCTAAGTAGAATAAGCCATTATTATCCTGACAGATATAATTCACATAGCTGCTTCTCATCTTATTCGTGCGTTCCTTTCTATATGTGTAGAATTGATAACCGTCGTATTTGCTTAGTCCGTTGCGAGTGGCTATCCACAAAAAACCGTCCTTATCAAGATATATCTGATTGATAAAACTACTCGGCAGATATTTATCTGCATCGTATAATTTGCCATTCTGTGCATTTGAGTGACAGACTGTGAAAATGCATAAAACGGATAAAAATAATCTAAATCTCATAAAGATGTCTTTTTCATGTGTCATTATTAACTGCAAAATTATGAAATTCTATTGTATGTACCAAACGTATATGACATGAGATAAAGTTCTTATGACACAAAAACATTGTTTCTATAATTTTAACTATTACTTTTGCGTTCAGAAATATCTTATGTCAAACTAATAATTAAGAATCTAATGAGAACTGAATTACGAAAAGTTGCCGTCAGAACGGCATGGTGTTTAACTTTCTGGATGTTTTTTATTCCAGAAGCGATGGCTGTTGCAGAACAATCTGTAACAAATGTGCAGCAGTCCAAAAGAATTACGGGAAAAGTGATAGACTCTGAAGGACCGCTAATTGGTGCTACCATCATGGAAAAGGGAACTAATAATGGAACAGTGACCGACATGGATGGCAATTTCTCATTGAATGTTACCCCTGGAACAACACTGGTGATCTCCTATGTAGGTTATGTAACTAAGGAGATAAAAGCCAGTGAAGAGGTTAACCGTATTAAATTGGAGCAAGAAGGGAAATTACTTAATGACATCGTTGTCATTGGTTATGGCACTCAACGAAAGGAGGCTGTCACTGGCTCTGTTTCTTCAATGCGCGGTGACGCTATTCGGGAAGTTCCCGGATCAGACATCACGCAAGCACTACAAGGACGTATCGCTGGCGTACAGATGATGCAGACGTCTTCTAAACCTGGCGCATCCATGCAGATACGTATCCGCGGTACGCGTTCATTAAATGCAAGTAATGATCCCTTGATTGTATTGGATGGTATTCCTTTTGCGGGGACGATTAATGATATCGATCCCAATAACATAAAGTCTATGGACATTTTGAAGGATGCCTCAGCCACAGCCATTTACGGCTCCCGTGGTGCAAATGGTGTCATCATGATAACTACCTATAAAGGCATACAGGACCAGAAAGCAACAATTTCATATAATGGGTATATCGGAGCCAAGACACTATTCAGCAAATATCCAATGATGAACGCAGAACAGTTTACAAAGCTTCGTAAATATGCCAATAAGTTCCAGAATGGTGTCGATGAGACCTATTATGATGAAGGGGGACCCGATACCGACTGGCAGGATCTGCTGTTTAGAACAGGCATAACCACCAACCATGATCTCAGTGTATCAGGTGGAACCCAGAAAAGTAGTTATCATGTGGGGGTTGCCTATTACCGTGATGAGTCAGTTATCCCGATGCAGAACTTTAACCGATATTCTTTCCACGCTTCACTCGACCAAGAAATAGGGAAATACGTCAGGATCGGTTTTACGACAAACACTAATTACAGCGTCACTAATGGCGCAGATTTGGACCTCTACACATCATTGTCAACAACCCCCATTAGTGACCCCTATAATGAGGATGGTAGTATTAAGGAACGCGTGCAGATGTCAAATGACACTCACTGGACTTATACCAAGGAGACTCTGGAAGGATTAGGTGACAGATATAAGAATCAGACCAAAAGCCTAGGTACTTACAATACGGCTTATGGAGAGATCAAAATCCCATATGTTGAAGGGTTGAAGTATCGTATAAATTTGGGTCTGAACTATCGTCATAGTGATTCGGGCAGCTATCGGGGACGAGGTGTGTTCAGTGATTCTGATAATACAGAGTCAAGTGCCAGCACCAACAATTCAACAACAACCAACTGGGCAATAGAGAACATCCTGTCCTACGACAAGACTATCGGTAAACACACGATCAATGCAGTTGCCCTTTATTCCGCAGAGCAGACGCATTACAACAGCGCCTATGTATATGCAAAGAATATTCCTTCCGATGTTTTTCAATACTATAACTTAGGCCAGGCATCTGAAATAACGATTAATCCTAATAGTCAGGGATATTATAAAAGTGCTCTGGAGTCGGTGATGGGACGTATCATGTATAGTTATGCTGAAAAGTATATGATTTCAGCAACATTACGTTCCGATGGTTCCTCTCGCCTGGCAAAAGGTCATAAGTGGCACACTTATCCCGCTGTATCAGTAGGTTGGAATATTGCAAAAGAAAACTTTATGGAGAATGTCAAGTGGCTGGATAACCTGAAACTGCGAGTCGGTTATGGAGAAACTTCCAACCAGTCAGTAGATCCATATAAGACTTTGGGATTGCTCGCCACCCGTCCCTATAATTTCGGATCATCATTCGATGTCGGCAAATACGTGTCAGAGCTACCAAACTCCGAACTGGGATGGGAATATTCTAAGACTTGGAACTTTGGTTTAGACTTCTCGCTTTTTAAAGGCAGATTGAGCGGTACAATGGAATATTATATCCAGAATACGGAAGATCTCCTGCTGAGTGTCAATCTGCCAAGCACATCAGGTGTCAGCAGTTATATGGCCAATGTTGGAAAAACCCGTAATAAAGGATTTGAATTCTCACTCAATGGTACAATCCTCGACAATCTGAACGGATGGACCTGGGAAGCTGGATTCAATTTCTATACCAATAAAAATGAATTGATAGAGTTGGCTTCAGGGGCTACTCGTGATGAGAGCAACTGGTGGTTTGTTGGTGAACCTATTAATGTCATCTATGACTATGAGAAGATCGGGATATGGCAGCTTGATGAGGAAGCTGTACGAGAAATTGCTGAACCAGGTGGAAATGCTGGTATGATCAAAATTAAATATAATGGAGATTATGATGAAAACGGGTTGCCTACACGAGCTTATGATTCCAGTGACCGTCAGATAATAAAGGTTGATCCCGACTGGGAAGGTGGTTTCAATACACGAGTAGCCTATAAAGGTATTGACCTTTCAATAGTAGGCTCCTTCCGACATGGTGGAACACTTATTAGTACGATCTATGGTTCACAAGGTTACTTGAACATGCTGACAGGTCGTCGTAATAATATTGACGTGGATTACTGGACAGAGGATAACCAAGGTGCGAATTATCCAAAACCTGGAGGTATTGAAAACAGTAACAATCCCAAATACGGAAACTCTCTCGGTTATTTCAGTGCCTCTTATCTAAAGTTCCGAACCATCACTTTGGGATATGATTTCAAGAAATCATGGATTGAACCGATAGGCCTCAGTAAACTACGTGCTTATGTGACAGTTCAGAATCCATTTGTATTGTTCTCTCCCTATCATGATGAGTCGGGAATGGATCCGGAAACAAACTCCTATGGAAACGAGAATCAGGCAGTAACCTCTTTCTACAAGTCTCGCCTCTTGGTTGTTGGATATAGCACGCCCGCCACACGCAACTTTATTTTCGGTGTCAATGTAACATTCTAAAAAAGCAGAAAAATGAAAAAGATAAATACGAAAACAATCATCGGCATCCTTCTTTTTGGCTTGACAGTCTCAGGATGTTCAGATCTCTTAGAAGAGACAAACAGGAAATCTTATACACCAGAGTATTTCACGACAGAAGATGGTGTAAAGAGCGGTATTACCTCTCTCTATGCTAATTTGCGCTATATCTGGGGTAATGGTTACTGGCTTGATGCCCAAGAGACAGGTACTGATGAATATACCTATGGACATGGTGCAGACCAGAACTATCTTGTTATGGATATGTCTGGAGTAGGAAATCTTACATCTGAAAGCAGCCGTTCAGATGTGCTTTGGAATACGGCTTTTTCGGACATTAATACAGCCAATGGTGTATTGGAGTCAGGCTCTGCTTCAGATGTTGATGAATCTTTGTTGGCCGAGGCTTATTTCTTCCGTGCACTTGATTATTTTGAGTTGGTGCAAACCTTTGGTGGTGTCCCCTTGGATCTGGGTGCAGGTGAATTAGCCTTTAATACAACTCCAACAAGAACTTCTACGCGCAATTCCGTACCAGAAGTATATAGTAAGTGTATCTTTCCTGATTTCCTGACAGCTATTGAGAATCTGCCGGAGATAGGACGTGTGACAGGTGGTGTGACGAAGACCGCAGCCAGACTGTATCTCTCTAAGGCATATCTGACTTTTGGATGGTGGCTTCAGAACCCCAATAATATACCTACTTACCCAGAGTGTAATCGTTCCGACTTAGATGGGCATGATGCTGCATGGTATTTCCAGAAAGCATATGACCTAGCTATTGAAGCAATAAAGAATCCTGGTCCATTTGCCCTACAGAAATCCTACTACTTAGTTAATGTCGGTTATAACGATCGTAATAGTGAGATTGTTCTTTATGCCGACCATACGGAGGAAAGCGAATACTATGATGGTGAAACAAACCACTCTTGGGCCAATGGTGTCGCTCCCGGTAATTTCGCCCGTTGGATGGTACGTTGGGACTACACCTTCTTGGAAAGTTCCTGCAACGCAAATATATGGACGGCCAAGCGTACGGTTCAGCGTGAGGCAGTACAAGGAAAAGATCGCCCCTGGAAATGTATGGCACCTCCTATTGAGGTTACCACTAAGACCTTTGCTGATAAGGTGTATGATTCCAGATATGATGGTACTTTCGCCACCCAATTCCGTGGGAACTGGGATAAGGCCGGACTTGCAGCGGAGTTCCCAGTCATGTACAACGCCAACAATCTTCCCATCGTTCCTGGCGACTCTGTATTAACTTTCCTATATGATGATGTGGATGGCATTATTTATCCAGTAGAAGGAAAAGCCAATGTTGCAGGCGATGGCTCTACTGGTGCAGGATATAGTAATGTGGGTGCAGGTGTCTTACCTGGTCGTGCAGATTGGGTGATCGCTCCAAGTGGCATTAGTCGTTATGCATATCTTAACCTTTGGAAAAACGGTATCTATCGTACGGATAATGGCAATACCTTGGGTAAACCAAATGGAGACAGCCCTCGTCCCTATGCTGTCGCCAAGTTCTCTGAGCTGTTCCTCATAGCGGCAGAAGCTGCTGTAAAGGGAGCAACAACACAGTCAGGCTTCTCTGCCCGAGAATTGGTTAATGTACTTCGTGCACGTGCCGGCATCTGGACATACGACAACAATCGTGATCGTGTAAAGGAGGCAGACTATAGCCAGCAAATGACAGATGCGACACCACAGACGATAACCATTGATTACATTCTTGATGAACGAAGCCGAGAGTTCTTTGGAGAGGGCTTCCGCTGGTGGGATCTTGTCAGAACGCAGACATGGGCTGAACGAGCCAAGACTTATACAATTTGCGGAAAGTTGGCAGGCGAGCACACACCAGAGACAGTGACAAGAACGATACTGCCAGATCATTATCTGCGTCCGATTCCGCAAAGTCAGCTCGATGCTTTACAGATGACTGATGAGGAAAAAAACGCCTATCAAAATCCTGCATATAGGAATAATTAGTTAATATGTTAAATAGCTAAAGCACTAAATAAGTGCTATTTGAAACTCAAACTTTTGGGAGTCTGGGTTTGTGAAAATCCAGACTTCTTTTAATCAAGAAAATATGAAGAGATTAATTACTATACTCCTTTCATTAACATGCGTATGTCTGGTTTTTGCTAATGGCCAAAGAATCAGGCAGAACATTGACTTTGACTGGAAATTCATTTTAGGTGATAACCCTGATTACTCTTCCATATCTTTATATGACGGGCTATGGAGTAAGATACAGTTACCTCACGACTGGAGTATCGGACTTCCGTTTGACCAAAAGAATGGGGGACAGGCCGCTCATTTGCCAGGGGGTATCGGCTGGTACAGACGAACAATAAGTGTTCCATCATCGTGGAACAACAAGTCTATACATATACTCTTTGATGGCATATTCCATCAAAGCGACTTGTATGTCAACGGCCATCATTTGGGATTTCGTCCTTACGGTTTTGGCTATATAGACTACAATATTACCGATTGGTTGCAACCTGGTGATGATAATATCATTGCCGTACGTGTGGATCATACCGATCCTGCAGAAAGTGGGGCAAGATGGTACACTGGATCTGGCATCTATCGCCATGCGTGGCTTATTGTTACTGACAAAGTACATGTTGATACTTATGGGACGTATGTCACATCCTCTGTCAATGGGAATGCTGCTGAGGTTTCCATTCAGACAAGGATCCAGAACGACGGCGAGAATGAAACAGAACTCACATTAGAACATAAAATCTATGATCAGGACGGTTCATATATCGCTCAGATAAAAAAAGAGAAAATCAGAATTCCATCCGATAAATTTGCAGAGGAACAACAGTCTGTAAGCATTAAGAATCCTATCTTATGGTCGATTTCAAACCCTTACCTCTATAAAATTGAAACAACTATAAAAAAAGGTAATAAGCATATAGATACATACACCACCACTTTTGGTGTTCGTTCTATTGAATTTGATTCAGAGAAAGGCTTCCTGCTTAATGGAGAGCAAGTTAAGTTGAAAGGACTCTGTTTGCATCAGGACGATGGGTGTCTTGGAACAGCAGTTCCAGACAAAGCCTATGAGCGAAGACTCAGAGTTCTTAAAGACTATGGTTGCAATGCCATAAGGATGAGCCACAACCAGCCTTCACCTGAATTGCTTGATCTCTGCGATAGGATGGGTTTTGTAGTTATAGACGAAGCTTTCGACAAATGGAAGTCGGGGTATTACGATAAATATTTCGATCAATGGTGGGAACATGATCTCAGCAATATGTTGATAAGAGACAGGAATCATCCGAGTATCATTCTGTGGAGTATTGGTAATGAGCTGCAAGAAGCATGGCTGCAAACAAACGAGGGTATCGAACGAGCAGAAATGCTACGTGATTTTGTTCATCGGACAGAACCGACGCGCCCTGTCAATATTGCAGCTCAGAACAATCACAATGGCCGTTTCTCTGCTGTTGCAGACGTGGCAGGATATAACTATCTGGAAGAAAGGATGATAAGTGATCATCAGAAATATCCTCGGCAGAAGTTCCTTGTAACGGAAGAATTGCCTTATTATCGCGGTGCTGAGGGAAACATCAGAAGTTATGATGAGAACAACCCTTGGAATGCTGTTGCTGAAAACGATTTTATTGCAGGTGGTTTTATTTGGGCTGGAGTCGATTATTTGGGTGAATCCGCTGGATGGCCTAGTCACGGATGGCCCAATGGGCTTTTTGACATCACACTACATGAGAAGCCTCGTGCCGTGTATCATCGTGCCATGTGGAACGAGAAACCTGTTATAGGTATAGGTGTCATGGATCCGTCGCTCGACATCGATCACGGCAGAGACTTGTGGCAATGGCCAAACATGGCAGACCACTGGAGTTTTCCCCAAAGCTATTATGGGCTTGTCATGGAGGTGAGGACTACCACTAATTGCGATGAGGTGGAACTATGGCTAAACAGCCATCGAATGGGCAGGAAACGCACAAGTGACTATTCTAACAACACGATCAAATGGAATATACCTTTCACGCCTGGACGACTGGTAGCAAAAGCCTTTCGAAGTGGAGATGTGGTCGACAGTTGTGTCTTGGTCAGTGCTTACAAGGCTGTAGATGTAAAGATAGAACCTGAACAGTTGGTATTATCGGCTGATGGTCAGGATATTGGATATATTAATTTAACCCTTATTGATGAGAAAGGTAACCCTGTGCAGGTTGACAATCACCGTATTAGTGTATCAATCAGTGGTGAAGGACAATTAATCGGCATCAACAGCGGAGATTTAAGACGAAAAGAGCCTTTCAATAGTACTTCGCTTAACACTTATTTTGGAAGGGCTCAGATAGTTGTACGATCCACTCGCGTAAAAGGAATCATAACCGCCAAAATTCATGTTGAAGGAATCAACAAAGAATACGTTTGTCGGTTAATTACCACCTCTCCTTTAACAAAGGGAGGTACAGATAGGTAATATGGGATTTATCCTAACGTGATGTTTTCGACCTCTACGGGTTCGTGGAGGAAGATCTGGGCTTGTTCCTTGAATTTATCAGGATTTTCAGTGGTGAGGTAGTGTGCCTCACCATTTTTGGCACAGCGCTGCTCGATCTGCGGGTGGCGTTCGAGATAGTCTTTCAAGCTCTTTGCCACGTATTCTCCCTGTGGGATGACACGGACTCCTGCGGGCAGGTATTTCAGGATCTTTGGCATGAGCAGCGGATAATGGGTACAGCCGAGGATGATGGTATCGATCTGAGGATCGAGGCGCATGATCTGATCGATACGTTTCTTCACAAAGTAGTCGGCTCCTGGGGAGTCGGCCTCGTTGTATTCCACGAGGGGGACCCAGAAGGGACAGGCGACACCTGAGACCTGCAGGTCGGGATGGAGCTTGTGGATCTCCAGGTTGTAGCTCTCACTCTTGATGGTGCCCTCGGTGGCTAGCACGCCCACGTGACCGCTGCGGGTGAGACTGCCGATGACTTCAGCGGTGGGGCGGATGATGCCCAACACGCGGCGCTCTGGGTCGATCTTGGGCAGATCCACCTGCTGGATGGTGCGCAGCGCCTTGGCGGAGGCGGTGTTACAGCCGAGGATCACCAGGTGGCAGCCCATCTCGAAGAGACGGATCACGGCCTGGCGCGTAAACTCATAGACCACGTCGAATGAACGTGGTCCATAGGGTGCACGGGCATTATCGCCCAAATAAAGATAATCGTATTCGGGAAGCAGCTGACGGATGCCATGCAGGATGGTGAGTCCACCGTAGCCACTGTCGAAGATGCCAATGGGCCCGGGCTTACTTGAGAGCATCCTGAACCTGTTGGTTGAGGTCGTGCCCCATAGCGGGGTTGATAAAGGGCAGGGCCTTCACGTCGGTATCGATGATGAAGGCATAGCCGCGTTCGCGGCCCATCTTGCCAAGAACCTCAATGAGGCGGATTTTCAGTGGAGCCATGAGGTCTTGCTCGGCCTTCTCCAGCTCCTTACGACTATTCTCCTTGAAGGCAAGGTTCTTGTCCAACAGCTCCTGTAGCTCCATTTGGCGCTTCTGGAGGATAGACTGTGGGAACTCGCGCTGACCTTCGAGGAACTCCTCGTATTTGCGGTTGAACTCGTCCTCTACGCGCAGCGTCTCGTCTTGGAACTGCTGACGGAGATTGGCAAGCTTCTGCTGTACGATGGCATAGTCGGGCATCGACTTCAGGGCTGCCTCATAGCTGAGATAGCCGAAACGTAATGTGGCATCCTCCTGAGCATGGAGACTCAGGAAGATGCACATAGACGTTAATATGATAGCAAGTCGCTTCATAAGAGATTACTTCAGACCAAGCTTTGCCTTTACCTGAGCAGTTACATCGGTAGAGAGGGTGGTGCTGATGTAGGGGATACCGGCATTGATCTCGTTGATGAGCACGTAACCACCTGCCTGACCAACTGACTTGATGGCCTCAAGCACCTTGCTGGTGATAGCCTGCATCTTCTCGGCAGAAGCCTTCTGAAGAGCCTGGTTGTTGTCCTGATAGCTCTGCTGGATCTTCTGGTACATCTCCTGCAGCTCCTGCTGACGACGCTGCTTGATGTTATCGGGCAGAGTAGCCTGCTCTTTGTCGAAAGCCTCGCTCTTCTTCTGGAGCTCGTCCTGCATGCTCTTCAGGTCTTCCTCATATTGGCTCTGGAGGGCCTTGATTTCTTGCTCAGCCTTAGAGTACTCAGGCATAGCCTGGATGATCTCCTGTGTGTTTACATGACCGAACTTTCCCTGTGCATTGGCGGTAGTGAAACCGCAGATAGCGCAAATAGCGCAGATAATTAATTTTTTCATTTCTAAATTGTTAAATTATTAATCTTTGATTTCCTTTTCTTTAATTTGCATAGCCGAGTTTGCGCAGCACCTCTGAACTGATGTCGATGCGCGGTGAACCGAAGATGATACCGCTGTCGCTGGCACGGTCGAGCACCAGCTGGTAACCTCTGAGATCGGCAATGTCCTTGATGGCGTTATAGATCTCGTCTTGGATGGGCGACATCAGGGCAGAACGCTTTTTGTAGAGCTCTCCCTCGGGTCCGAAGTATTTCTTCTTCAGGTCGGCTGCCTGCTTCTCTTTCTCAACGATGGCATCCTGACGGGTCTGCTTCTGCTCCTTGGAGAGGAACACCACCTCGTTCTGATAGTTCTTGTAGAGGGTCTGAGCCTCG
>JAEEGL013410549.1_pt1 | contig 17534 bp, 14 predicted proteins | sample 9134231 | NCBI WGS metagenome assembly JAEEGL01 (sample SAMN16246548, study PRJNA631951) | gut metagenome | biome: gut microbiome; feature: rumen; material: fiber-attached | host: Bos | place: Iran: Karaj | collected 2018-10 | reverse complement strand
CGCGAGCCAGCCTTTGTTTCTGGACTTCACCCTGTTGTTGGATCTCGGCTTACGGTAACGCGTTTTCCTGCTTCGCCTGGACCTGCGGAATTCCCTGCGGACGGACAGGTTGTCCGTGATGTCGCTGCGGATCCGTACTTCAGATGCGTACAGTTCTTTGGCCTCGCTGCACGCGGATGTGCCGATGACACTGCTTCCCGCATCAATGCCAAGGCAGACCGGCTGCACACGGTCTGTCGCTTCGTACTGCAGCCTGATCGTAAATGGACAGCGTCTGACGGCCTTTGCCATGCCGCTGTTCAGCAGCCGGCGCACCCTGCCGCAGCGTGATGTCGGCATAAGCGGCTGTCCGTTTTTGTTTTGCACATATACCAGCATGTACGCTGTGCCTTTCGTAAAATGTGATGTGCTTTATGCTGTAAGCCGGTGCACATCAGACCGTAGGGTGTCCTTCCCCAATGTTACTGAGGTTTGTCATGCATGCCACACTGTCCCTGCCCGTCAGGACTGTTTAATGACATGCCACAGAGCGGCCGATTAGGACGAACGTCTGCCGGTGTGGTGGCCAAAGTAACGTAGCCTTTGTTTCAAGGCTTAGGGTAGTCAATCAGGGCTTTGTTCGAAGATAGATCTTCTCACAAGCTCACGACTTTAGTCGCGGGTTATTGACTGACAGGCTCCTTTGACTGTTTTCTTCCTTTATTATAGCATACCGCGCACAGATGGCAAGCGGGAGCGTACGCGCGAAACCTTGACAGAAAGAGCGGAATATGGTAGATTTATCAGCGTTATGGTATAAAGGGAGCGTATATGCGCGTCCCGGCCAAGTCTTTAACAAGAAAGGAAGTTATCAGTCCGTTTATGGATGGAGACAGTCGACCTTACTGGATCATTACAGGCATCTTAGTCCTGCTGGCAGCGGTTTTTGCGTTGATCGAAACTGCCTTGTCCTCTGTGTCGAAAAACAGGATCAAAGTGCTCTCGGAGCGCGGCGATACCAGAGCTGAAAACGCATTGTTCGCAATCGAGAATTTCGATCAGGCGATCACCACCTTACTGATCTGTACCAACATTGTCCACATCGCAGCGGCGGCCCTCGTGACGCATGTCGTCACACGCACCTGGGGCTTGAGCGCCGTGTCTTTAAGCACCGTCATCACCACGATCGTCGTTTTCTTCGTAGGTGAGATGCTCCCGAAAAGCATTGCGAAAAAGAACAGTGAAAAATACTTCCTGCAGAACGCAGGATTTCTTCGCGTGCTCATGAAGGTGTTCACGCCGTTTTCGTACGTATTGTCGAAGATCGGCGAAGTCGCCGGAAAATACGCGAAGGCCGAGCCGGAAGTCTCCGTGACCGAAGATGAGCTTTACGACATCATCGAGGGCATGGAGGAGGAAGGCACGATCGATGAGTCGCAGAGCGATCTGATCGCCTCCGCGCTGTCATTTTCGGACGTTACCGTCGAAGCGATCTTAACGCCGCGGGTCGACCTAGTGGCGCTGGATATCGACGAAGAGCCCGAAGAAACGCTTAACATCATTAAGAATACGAATCACAGCCGCATCCCGGTATACGAGAATACGGTCGACAATATCATCGGCGTCCTGCAGACGCGGAAGTTCATGAAGCAGTACCTGCAGGAAAAGTCGATCCCGGCGCTTCGTCCGCTTTTGGACGAGGTATACTTCACGACTGCCGCGGCGAACATCGACGAGCTTTTGTCCGAGATGTCGAAGAACAAGCTGAACATGGCCGTCATCGTTGACAATTACGGCGGCACGATGGGCATCGTGACGGTCGAGGACATTCTGGAAGAGATCGTCGGCGAGATCTGGGATGAGGACGACGTGATCGAGGAGCCGATCGTGAAGCTTGCGGAAGGCACATACGAAGCCGACGCGGGCGAGACGGTCGAAGCGCTGTTCGACTTCATGGAGTACGAGGATCCCGAAGAAAACGAGGACTTCGTGAACATGCCGATCAGCGAATGGGTCCTGTCGAATTTCCAGGCGGTGCCGGAGGAGCAGGATGCGTTCGTCTATCATCACCTGCACGTGACGGTCTCCAAGATGGAGCACAACCGGATCTTAAAGGTCCGTGTCGACGTTTCCGACAAGGACGAGAGCATGCAGGAGGAGACGCCGGAGAGTGAAAATGGCGGCATCATCGCAGATGATCGGCAGGAGAGCGCCGGCAGTGATTTGGATCAGCCGGTGAAAGCGCCCGCAGCGGAAACGGAATCTTCCGCAAAAGGCGGTGAAGCATGAACTGGGCACTGATCCTGGTGGGGCTCGGCATCCTGCTCTGCGTCTATTTATCCGGTATCTTCTCGGGATCCGAGATCGCCTATAACTCCTGCAACGAAGTCCGCATGGAGAACGAAGCGGAGGACGGCGACAAAAGAGCGGGCCGCGTCATGAAGATCCTGAAGAAGTTTGAGAACGCATTAAGCGCGATCCTGATCGGCAACAATCTCGTGAACATTGCCGCGTCGTCGCTGACCTCGGTCTTCATGCTGTTACTGTTAAAGACCGATACATGGACATTCATAGGCACGATCGTTGTTACCATCCTCGTCATCATCTTCGGCGAGACGATCCCGAAGATCACGGCAAAGAAGACCGCAAACACGACGGCGCTGAAAAACTCCGGCTTCATTTATGCCCTGATGACGGTTTTGAAGCCGCTGATCTTCGTCGTGGTCGGCCTCGTCGATCTCATCACGAAGCCGATGAAGGAAGTGAAGTCCGGGGGCGACGACGAAGAATCCGTCGAGGAGCTGCATTCGATCATCGACACTGCGGAGGACGAGGGCGTCCTCGATAAGGACCAGACCGAGATCGTTCAGGCTGCGATCGATTTCTCGGACATCTCGGCTTTTGAAGTCATGACGGCCCGCGTCGACATCGACGCGATCAACGTCGAGGATTCGGTCGAGGAGATCATGGAGCAGATCCAGGATTCGCCGTATTCGCGTTTCCCGGTCTACGAAGACAGCATCGACAACGTGATCGGCACGCTCCACTTAAACCACCTGCTTCGTGCGATGACTGACGAGGGGTGCGTCGACCTGCGTTCGCTCCTGATGCCGCCGTGTTTCGTCTATAAGACGATGAAGCTCCCGAAGGTCCTGAATACGCTGAAGGCGGCGAAGCAGCACCTGGCGATCGTTACCGACGAATACTCCGGTACGCTCGGCGTCATTTCAATGGAGGACGTATTGGAACAGATCGTCGGCGACATCTGGGACGAGACGGATGAGGTCGAGCCCGAAGTCGTGGAAGTCAATGACGGCTCCTACGAGCTTGACGGTGACATGATCATTGACGACTTCCTGGAGCTGACCGGCATCAGCGCGGAGACATTCGACTACGAATCCGGCACGATCGGCGGCTTCTGCATCGAGTATCTCGAGCGCTTTCCGAAGGAGGGCGACCGCTTCACGTATGAAGGCTATGAGATCACCGTTAAGGAAGTGGACGACAGGCGCGTGACTAAGGTATTCGTGAAGCGTACGGAAGAAGAGCAGAAATAAACCTCAATTTCATCAAGGCCCCGGCAGCATCTGCTGCCGGGGCCTGTCATTTTTGCTCATTTTTCGTGGAACCGTGTAATCGGTTTCCGGTTCCTGCTCCTCGCGGTGACAGGAGGCTTTATCCAGAATCAGGCATTCATGTTCTTGCTGATCAGGAATGAAGACAACCTGCGTCTTTCTGTTACCTTCTGCTGTCCGGTCTCTCTGGATGACAATGAGGACGGGTGATTCTGAAAATCCCCCGAAAGATCGAGGTATCGTCCCTGTGCGGATTCCGAAGCCTTTTTAATAACGTTTAGCACCACTTCCGTTAATTGTCCGGAAAACCGGGCACATATCAATGCCTTGTCAGAACTTTCCGAATTCAGACTGATATTGCCACATTCCGTCTTCCTGTTTCTTCAGCGAGAGCAGCTGCTCTACCATCAGCCAGCCTTCATATTTTCCGGTTCCGGGAATCCCGTTCATTCCGTACCAGCCGGTGTTCTCCGGATCTGAAGGAATGACGTAATATCTGACCGAGGCCGCGACCGAAGTTCCGTCAGAAGAGGCACCCTGCAGATTATAACCGTATGCCGCATAATCTGCGATCCCGAACAGGCTTTCCGGTTCAAGGCCGTTCAGAAATCCCGGAAGTGCTTCGGTCAGAAAGACAGTCATCAGCTCATCCGCATCCCCGTCACATTTGAAGCGGATCCTGGAATAATCGGATTCGAAGTTGTCATAATCCCGCCTGATGATCTCGATCATCATTCTTGCCGGGTTTCCCGGATAAGTCCCGATATCTGCGGTCCAGAATGTCTTTTCGCCAGGGCCCTCATATGTCAGAATGTTGACGGACTCATGCGCGTAGATCCGGACGGTCCGCGAAACGTCTTCGGAAGTCAGAAGGAACACGGTCGGAGCGGACGGAAGCGGAAGGCCGGCATCATCCGATGCCTTTTCCCATTTATACAGCGTCGGTATAAACAGGAACCTGTCGCGGTGATTGGAATCATTCAGTACATACGACGGATACGGAGTTCCGTCATAAGAAAGGGAAAACGACACGTTTCCCGCAGAAAAAACGGCCCGAATTGCATCTTCCGGAGACGCGACAATGCCTGTTTCGGCGGAGGGAGGAGTCTGCTCGGGGCCGGTAACAGACGGCGGGATTGTTTCGGACCCGGGCAGGGAGGACGTATCCGCAGAAGAGGAAACGGTCGTTTGCGCTGCAGTGCCGTCATCCGGTTGGATGCAGGCGCAGAGGAAGACCGTCAGGGCAGCAAAAAACACATACGGTAAATAGCTCATTTTCATAACAGCAAAACTCTCCCGGAATCAGATTTCAGCCAAAAGAGCGAGCAGATGATATGCAAAAGCATTTGTTGGAGAATGAACGGAATGATCATTTCTGCGTATTTCATCCGTCTTTTCCTTATCGTAGGGAATCAGCTTTTCCCTGGACAGATCAAAATCATAATCATAGCCGGAATTGTCATGCTGATCGATCTTCCATTGCCCGCTTCTTTTGTTCAGGTGGAACAGATTTGTTCCGAATGTCATGAAGAACGGATACAAATGCAGCGAACCGTCCTCATCCCGGAAAACATTGTGTTCCGTCAGCCATTTCAGTTTAAACTGAACGTCAGCCTCATCTCCTTTGATTTGGATGAAATCAATCGTTAATGAATAAGGCAGTTTTTCTATGACTACCGTATCCCAGCCGGTGTCTATACAATACTTGTAGTTGTCGACGATGTCCTTGAACAGTTCGATTTTATTCTGACACTGAATTGAGGACATGTCAAGAACGTCGGACAGGTCCGGATACTCCAGCGCATTGAACTGTTCATACGACGATTCGAAATAAAGTCTTACGACCTGTTCGATCTTTTGCTCTTCAGTAGGCGAAGCCTGTGCCTGAGAACCATTCAGAAAGCACACGGATAGCAGGAATGCTGCTGCCAAACCAGTGATTATCCGGAATACATTTCGTTGTCTCATCGTTGCTTTCTCCTTTGCTTTTGATGTTGGATATTTATATTGTTACCAAAGAAGCTGCGACGCCATCAGTCAGGACTTTTGAATGAATTATCATCCGACCGACTGCGCCGAATCCGATAATCTTAGTCTCCCCAAATACTTTTTGCTGTTCATTAGATTTCAGGTCTTCTATAATATATGTCGTAAAGGGACAGAAATAATCTCATCTGCCGGCTTTTTCCTGCGGGTTCATAAAAACTGGAGTCAGGCATTCGGAAAAGACGGATGAGATTTTGCGCTGCTTTCTGCGACTAATATTATATGGAAACCATGATGGACGATCAGACCATTAAAGAGCTCCTCTGTTCAAGGACTGAAAAGGGGCTCGAAGAACTGGAAAAAGCATACGGAAAGCTCTGCCGCAGGATCGCGCTGAATGTGCTCGGGGATCCGCAGGATGCGGAAGAGTGTGTGAACGATGCCTTTCTGGAGGTCTGGAACAGGGTCCCGTCCGTAAATCCGGCGTCCATCTGCGCCTATCTATGTCAAACAGTCCGGAATATCGCCGTCAGCAGGCTTCGGAAAAGGAACGCAAAGAAGAGGGCTTCCGCCTACAGTATGGCGATGGAAGAACTGGCAGAAGACATTCCCGCCTTTACCGACGTGGAGAAAGAGGTATTGCAGCGTGAACTGATCGATGAGATCGCGGCATTCGTCCGGACGCTTCCGGAAGAGAGCCGGATCTTTTTCATGCAGCGATACTGGTATGCGGAACCGGTGTCAGCCATAGCAGAGGCGGTCGGACGAAGCAGCCATTACGTATCGGTTAAGCTTTCCCGGATCAGGAGTAAATTGAAACGATATCTCACAGAAAGGGGCATCTGCATTCGATGAAGAACGAACTGTTGGAAAATGCCGTCGCCGGCCTTGACGAGGAACTCGTGGAGAGCACACGGGACATGACAAAGATCAGAAAACGGGGCGCATACCGGCGGACGGCGCTCCTTGCAGCAGCTGTCCTGATGCTGGCGGGCGCAGGCCTGTTTGCACACGGCCTTCTGTCGGGATCGAGACCTGAAAAGCCATCCGTTGAGCCCGCAGATACAGCTGAGGAGACCAAAAGAGGACCGCATGCCGGTACGCCGGGCAATTACAGCGTCGCACTGGCGAAGTATCCCGAAATGCCGGGGATGGAGAAGCTTGTGAAGCTGCAGGCCGAACTGAAGGCCTTGGCGGACAGCACGCTGGATGCGGCGGAAAAAATGCGGCAGGAGGAAGAACTGCTCAAAGAGTATGCGGCGTGTCAGAAAGCGATCCTTGCAGAACAAGACAGCCTCCGTGCGGACGACGTGGAAGAAGCTTATCAAAAGATCCTGGAGGCTTATACGGAAAGAACAGCTGAAAAGCTCTTCTTACAGAACAGAGGCGATAATGTCTTGTTTTCGCCCGCAAGTCTGTATCTGGATCTTTGCATGCTGGCGGAAACGGTCAAAGGGGACGCCCGGGATGAGCTGCTGATGCTTACGGGCCTTAAGGATATCGGAGAATCAAGAAAACTGTCGGATTCGATCTTCAGGAACCTGTACAGGACGGATGCCAGCGGGCAGACATTTCCGGCAGATTCGGTCTGGCTCAATATCGGGACGGCCTTTCGGGAGTCTGCCGTAAAGGAACTGGCAGCATGGCACCAGGCGGACGTGTTCTCCGTACCGATGGGAACTGCCGAAGCAGACGCGGTACTGAAAGAGTGGATCAACAGCAGGACCGGGCACCTGTTAATGGATGCAGTGGAAAAGATCGAAACGTCTGACATCCCGCAGGTCCTGCTGGTCTCGACGCTGTTTTATTCCGATAGCTGGTGGACCCGTTTTGCCAAAGAACTGACAGCGAAGGGTACCTTTTCGAGCGCGTCAGGGAATGTGGCCGAGGCTGATTTCATGCATGCGGCTTCGGTGGACGGGTACGTCAGGGGGGAAAACTATACGATTGCGGCGCTGCCGATGGAGAGCGGCGGATCGATGGTCTTCCTTTTGCCGGATGAAGACATTTCTTTGTCTGAACTGACCAGGGAAGGTCTGGTTGCTTCTGCCCTTATGAAGTGGCAGGACGGTGAAAAGAGGCCGCAGGCCGATATTCGCTGGAGCGTTCCGAAGTTTGAAGTCAGCGCGGACCTGTCGATGGTCGAGACGCTGAAGCAGCTGGGCATACAGAAGGTCTTTCTGCCGGGAGAAGCAGATTTTACACCGTTGTTTACCGCTCCGGGAGACGGCCGTTGTGTCTCGGCGATCCGGCAGGCAGGATGCGTGCGGATCGATGAAGACGGATGCGAAGCCGCGTCATACACCCTGATCGGGATCACGGACACCTTATACCCGGAAGTGCCGGAGCAGCGTATCGAAATGGATCTGAACCGTCCGTTCGCGTTCATGATCACGGGCGTTCGCGGACTGCCGCTGTTCATTGGCCTTGTCAATACCCTTTAAGAGGCAGGATCATCGACATCCAGCTCGTCTGCCGGGCTCTGGGAAATGCGCTTCACCGAAAAAGGAAAAATGAGGCCCCGCTCTTTCACAGTGACAGAGGAAGCCGGTACAGCAGCAACCGCTATCAGGCCATGCTGGCGCAGAACAAGATCATGGGCAGCATGAGTAAAGCGGGATATCCCTATGACAACAGTCCGATGGAAAGTTTCTTTGCCAGTTTGAAAAAGGGGTTTTTTATCGGCCAAACCTTCTTATGACAGGATTAAACCTGGACGGTCCGATGCAGTGTGTTGTCAGTGACATGACGGCGTTTTATCTAAAGGGTGTTTACCATGAACTGACGCTGTTCATGAATCTTTGGAATAATGAGATCCTGACGTTCTCTTTGTCAGAGCGAAGGGGCGACCGAATGACTTATATCGACGGTCTGAATGCCCTTGTAGAGCTTAAAAAGGTGCATCCGGAGCTTAAAACGGTGCTGCACACTGATCAAGGTGCGGTTTATGCTTCAAAGTCCTTTAATGAGCTCCTGCCTCTATATAACATCGTTCATTCGATGTCTCGCGCCGGAACACCAACCGACAATGCTGCAATGGAAGCGATCAATGGTTGGATCAAGGCGGAGATATTCAATGACTTCCATCTGACCGGAACCGGAAACATCCGGGACGAGGTGGAACGGTACATAGTGTTCTTCAACGAAGAACGCCCTGCCTACTCTCTGAATTACCTGACACCAAAGCAGTACCGGGAGTATTATGGGCGATGATGGTTGAGGAAAATCACAAAAAAGTGTCTACTTATCGTTGACTACTACAACCATGTCAAATTTCGTTAGCCAAAATAGCGAAAGAAAAAACCCTGGAAGCCGTGATGTTTCCAGGGCTTTTTGATGTTTCGAAGCTTCGATTAACGCTTACAGAATTCCCTTATCTCTTCGGAGACCGCCAGGCACTTCCAAAAAAGCACCCAAAATCAGCCGGGATGGTTATGCGTTTTCCGCTCGGTTTTCCTTGATTTTACGCGGTTTTTGAAGGATTGCGGCAACTTAAAAAATCGTGATCCCAGCCGTCAGGCAAACCCCTTTATGGAGTGAGGATTTGCTGCGCAACTGCTGCTTACCCACTGCATCCCAGGGCGATGGAGGACGGCATAATATGCGGGGATCCTCACTCTATATAATGACCATTTGCCAGATATTTGAAACCGAAGAACAGCAAAAGTTGCTCTTTACATTAACATCCTTTTTCAGGGAGTATTAATCGCTGAGTCGTGACATTAGTAAGTAGAACAGCAGAAAACGCCTTGTGATAATGCTTGTGAGGAACATTTTGTTTCGATTTTAAAATAAGTATTGACTTTTTCGGCAAACATGCTATTATTGTCTTTGTCAGGACTGGTAAAGGAGAAACGGAAATGAACAATATGAAGGTCAGAATCACCAGCATTGAAATAACTCATTTTAAAAATGTTGGTCATGGAATCATCTCATTGGTCAACCAAGATGAAAAATATAAAGCAAGCGTTCTCGGATTATATGGTCAAAACGGCTCGGGAAAGTCTGCCCTTATTGATGCACTGAATGTTCTGAAGTGTGCGTTGTGCGGAGTGGCTATTCCTGGAAAGTATGCCGAATATGTTAGTGTTGAGGCCTCTTATTCTGTCTTTAGATTTGGTTTTAGGATAGAATCTACAGATGAAAAATCTCACTATGAGGCTATCTACGAATTCAAACTGAAAAAAGAATATGCTCCTATTGCAGTAGTAAATGGATTAGAGCAAATCGCGCCCAAAGCTGTTATTTTTGATGAGCAGCTTAGCTATTCATATGATACACCAGCTGGGAAAGAGAGAATGGGCCTTGTCATTAACACTAATACAGACATGCCATTCGCCCCCCAGACGAAATATGATATTCTCACCGGAAAGAGCAAAGATCGAAAGCACAATAAAACCGTTTCCACAGATCTTTTAGTCGCAAAGAAACTTGCCTTAACCACATCGCGCTCCTTTGTCTTCTCAAAAGAATTGTTAGATACAATTCGCAAAAACTGCACTCATCAGATCCACAGGAACGTCATTGAGAGTATTGTAAACTATGGAAACTTTGAACTATTCGTATTTGACACCACTAATACTGGCCTTATTTCTTTGAATACCCTTCCTCTTTCTATGAAGTATGAGATGGAGGGCAATGGTATAGCAGGCAGCGTTATTATTCCCTTAGATGGAAGTGGCGTCATTCCGGAACAAGCGTATAAAATTGTCCATAAAGCAATCGATATCATCAATATAGTCCTGCCGCAGCTTGTACCTGGCCTTACAGTTAGTCTAAATGAATTGGGAAAACAGATGCTCCCTGATAACAGTGTTGGCATTAGGGTGCAATTAATGTCTCATAAAAACAAAGAGGAGATAGCACTTGCATATGAATCAGAAGGGATCAAAAAGATTTTTTCAGTCCTTCAGCTTCTGATTAATGTTTATAATGATTATTCTATTACCGTTGCAATAGATGAACTCGACTCAGGGATCTTTGAGTACTTGCTGGGTGAAATACTTAAAATCATCTCTGAAAAAGGTAAAGGCCAGCTGATTTTTACGTCGCACAATCTTCGACCGTTAGAAACCATTGATAAAAGCTTTATTGCTTTTACCACAACCAATCCATCTAACAGGTATATCAGGTTGACAAACGTAAAAGCCAATAACAATCTTCGAGACTTTTACTATCGGGATCTAATTGTTGATGATCAAAGTGAGACACTTTATGATCCAACAAACAACAGCGAGATTTCTCTTGCATTTAGAAAAGCTGGTGATTATCATGCCAGCTAAAAAAGTAGTTTTTGTAATTGTCGAAGGGCCTACTGATGAAGATGCACTGGGTGTAATCTTTCAACGCTTCTTTGATAAAAATACGGTAAGAGTCAAGGTTATTCATGGGGACATTACTACGGAGAGGCAGGTTAATACCTCCAATATACTGAGTCACATAAAGGATACTGTTCAGCAGAGCCTCAAAGAATATAAACTTCGTAAAACTGATTTGCTCAGAATAATCCACTTGGTAGATACCGATGGAGCCTATGTTCCAGATTCAGCAATAGTATTCGACGAACAAGCAATAAAACCTTTCTATAGCACAACAACTATAAAAACAGCCCACCCAGAAGGACTGATTCAAAGAAACCAGCAGAAAAAAGAGAATCTGACGAAATTACACAGCACCAGATATATTTGGAAAGACATACCGTATAGCATCTTCTATTTATCGAGCAATTTGGAGCACGCTCTATATAACGAAACAAACCTTACAGATGAAGAGAAAGAAATGAAGGCACTCCAGTTTGCAGAGAAGTATGTTAATGACATTTCAGCATTCAAAGCATTTATCCGTGAATCTGAATTCGCAGTTGTTGATGGATACCATTCCTCATGGTCGTTTATCAAACAGGGGCTTCATTCTTTGGAACGACATTCAAATCTCGGAATATGTTTTGATACTGAAAACACCTCAGACAATGAAGAAGACAAATAGCCCAAACTGCAAAAACGAATAAGATACAATCGTCTTTTATCTATAAGAGTGCACATCGGCATACTTTTCCCCGATGTGCACTCTTTGCTGAAGAGAAATCAGTTACTCATTAGTTTATTCTTCGAACTGACCTGCCCCCATTTTATGTACCACCAGGAATTAGAGTCTCCTATGGTTTGGCGAAAGTTTCTGGTACTCCTGCGGGGTAAGATTTCCGAGAGCGGTGTGCGGCCTTTCGTGATTGTATTCGTCACGCCAAAGACTGATGATTTCCCTCGCATGAGATACGTTTTTGAACCAGTTCTGGTTCAGGCATTCGTCACGCAGACGGCCGTTGAAACTTTCGATGTATCAGGACGCAACCTCCGACCATGAGCTTCGGGCATTTATCTATGCCAATCTCTCTGCTCGTATGGACGTTCGGCTGGAAGATGTGATGATCCTGATGAAGGACACGGAGCATGGGCGTCTGTTTTATGCCTTTATCATCGATAAAGAGTCGGAAGATGCGAAGGCCTGTGAGGCCGGTATGATCCTGACGCCGGTAGACCGGGGCGTAGATTATCTCTCTATCTGCGGGCTGGATTTTGCCAGGGCTTATACGGAGAAGTACTTGAAATAAAGCGGAGAAAAAAATGTGTTGCGGCGTGGATACTGGCGAGTGCCATATCATTGTCCCTTCTGTATTTATAAAACGAAAAACGCCCCCGGCAGAGTGAACCGAACCAGTAAAAACAGACAACAGACAAAGTGAGTAAGGGAATATCGGAGAAATCACGAATTGCCGAGCTATGAAGAACGAAACCGAAGAAGCCCCGGGCATACTTGTCCGGGGCTTCCTGTATTGAAAAGGTTTAAGGCGTTATTTCACCAGATAGTCGTCAGGATCGATATCCAGATGATAGCGTTCGCAGAGGATGTGCAGATTCTTTAAGACGCCGTTGCCGACACCCACGCCGAGATTCCTGTAGTATTCCTCGTTCTCGTATTCGATCTCGCCGGGCATGTAGACGGTCTCGACGCCGGGCTGCTTTTTGGCGGCCTTCACCTCGTCCCAGATACGGTCGATGCGCGCCTCATAAGCATCCACATCGGTAAATTTGCTGATGTCCATCGCGACAAAGAGCGCGCCGGTGTCCTGCTCGTGTTCCATGTTGCGGTAAAGGTCTGTCAGGTCGGGGTTCGACGTCGCGCCGGACAGGTCGTTGCACAGGAACGAAATGATCATCGACAGGGCCGATCCCTTGTACGTGCCGAACGGCAGGACAGAGCCCAAAAGCGCTTCCGTCGCGTTGTTCGTCGGGTTTCCTTCACGGTCCAATGCCCAGCCGTCCGGGATCGGTTTGCCTTCGATCTCGGCGAGGTTGATCTTGCCGCGGGCGACGACAGAGGTCGCGGCGTCAAAGACGAAGGGCTTGTGCTTCTTCGTCGGAATGACGACGCAGATCGGATTCGTGCCGAACATCGGCTGCATCGCACCGTGCGGCGGCATCGTGGGCGGCGCTACCGTGAACGACATGCCGATCATGCCCTGTTCCGCGGCGCGCTTGGCATAGTAGTAAGCGATGCCGTAGTGGTTCACGCTGCGGGTCGTCGCGACTGCGACGCCGTAGATCTTCGCGCGCTCGATCGCCCAGTCCATGCTCTGTACGCCGGACACGACGCCCATCGCGTTGTCGCCGTCGACGGTGAGGGCCGCAGGCGCGTTATTGACAATCTTGACGTGCGGGTCCTTGTTGATGAGGCCCGCGTCGATGCGGTCGCAGTATACCTTCACACGTGAAACGCCGTGAGAGGAGATGCCGCGAAGGTCTGCGGATATCAGGACGTCCGCGACGAGATCCGCGTGCTCCGGGCGAAGGCCGGCGCCGACGAAGATCTCATGGATCAGCTTATAGGTGCCGTCGATCGACAGATAATGTTCGAATTCCTGGCGCGCCATGATCAGTCCTCCGTTAAGCCGAGGGCGTCATAGACGCTGCGGATGCCCAGAAGATCCATCGTGCACTCGCCGGCCATGACGCGTTCCATGATCGCGGCTTCCGCGGCTTCCTTATCCTGCGTTGCCTTCAGGACCGCCTCAGCCTCTTCCAGCGGGACGACCACGACGCCGTCGTTGTCACCGACGACGATGTCGCCTGCGTTGACCTGGATGTTGCCGATGATGATCGGGTTGTTGATCTTGCCGGGCTTCATCTTCGTCGTGCCCTTCATGCAGTAGCCGCGGGAGAACATCGGGAAGCCGAGCTCGCGGATCGGCTCGGTGTCGCGGACGGAGCCGTTCGTGACGATGCCGGTGATGCCGGCCTTCATCGCGGCCTTCGTGATGATCTCGCCCCACGGACCGCACTCGGTGAAGCCGTCCATGTCGACGATGAGAACGTCGCCGGGCTTAGCGATCGAGACGGCCTTATGAAGCATTAAATTGTCGCCGGGCGCTGCCTTGACAGTCAGGGCGCTGCCGCAAAGATGCGCGCCGAACCAGGCCGGGCGGATGTCGCTGTTTAAAGCGCCGCGCTTGCCCATGGCTTCATGGATCGCCGCGGGCTGTAATTTGGAGAACGCGTCCAGCAGTTCCTGCGACGGGCGCGGATGGTTTTTGATGACGTCATACATGGGATCGTTCCTCCTGAAGAAGTATTGAATTCTACAATAAGAATAGCACATTTTGAAAAAAGAAGCAATGCGTTTGGACAGGAAATCGCCGCATCAAAGAGAAGGAGAAGCCCGGGCAGACCCTGTCGGACTTGACATTCCACATGGCCTTGGGTACACTTAAAAATACAGACAACAGAGCGTATTTCACTAAGGAGGTAGTTTATGGCAAAGATCCAGGGCATCGCCCATTACTGCATCGTGCAGAGCGACATGGAAGCGGGACTGCACTTTTACTGCGACGTGCTGGGACTGACCCCCTCCCATCAGGTGGTCAATGCAGACGGCACCGTGACGCAGAACGTGCTGCGCGTGAACGACATGTCGTTCGTGGAACTTTCCTATGAAGAAGAGGGCCTGCATTACGCGCTGGACGGCCCGCAGAAGGGCTACGACCACGCCTGCTTCTACGTGGATGATTTAGACGAGTATGTGGCTGAGATCCGCGCGAAAGGCGCGCCGATCGACAAGGAGCCCAAATACGGAAAGACAGGGCATTATCTTGCCTGGACGCACGATCCTGACGGAAACCGTGTGGAGATCTTCCAGTACGTGCCGGGCGCTGCGGGAATGTAAGACCCGCGCAAAACAGGCGCAAAAACGGGGGAGGCTGCTTTGACGGGCAGTCTCTCTGCATGACAGAGGGAAAAAACATGGGTCTGATAGAAATGATCCGCGCGAAGGCGCGGGAAGACAAAAAGACGATCGTGCTGCCGGAGGGCGACGAGATCCGGACGGTCGAGGCGGCGGCGATCTTAAAGGCAGAGGGCCTTGCCGAGCCGGTGCTTTTAGGGACGAAGGACAGCGTGCTTGCGGTTGCGGAGCGCGCGGGCGTGAACATCCGGCAGGTCCGTGTCGTTGACCCGCAAAGCAGCGAAAAAGCGCCGCTTTACGCATCAAAGCTTTATGAACTGCGAAAGGAAAAGGGCCTGACGATTGAACAGGCGGAAGCGCTGGTGAAGGACCCGATGTATTACGGCATCATGATGGTGAAGCTTGAAGACGCGGACGGGCTCGTGTCCGGCGCGATCCATTCGACCGGCGACATGCTGCGCCCCGCGTTGCAGGTCATCAGGACGAAGCCCGGTACAAAGGTCGTGTCCTCGAGCTTTCTGATGGACTGCCCGAACAAGGCTTTGGGCGAGAACGGCCTTCTCGTTTACGCAGACTGCGTCGTCATACCGAATCCGACGGCGGAGGAGCTTGCGCACATCGCGATCGATGCCGCAAAGACCGCAAAAAAGCTCTGCGGCATCGAAGAGCCGCGCGTCGCGATGCTCTCCTTCTCGACGAAGGGGTCGGCAAAGCACGAGCTTGTGACGAAAGTCCAGGAAGCGACGGCATTGGCCCACGAGCTCGCCCCGGATCTTCTTCTGGACGGAGAGATGCAGTTCGACGCGGCGCTTGTTCCCGAGGTCGGCGCCCTGAAAGCGAAGGGGAGCCCTGTCGCGGGGCGCGCGAACGTTCTGATCTTCCCGGATCTTCAGGCCGGGAACATCGGCTACAAGATCACGCAGCGCCTCGGAGGGGCGGAGTGCTTCGCCGTCCTTCAGGGCCTCGACAAGCCCTGCAACGATCTGTCCCGCGGCTGTTCCGTCGACGACATCGTGAACACGGTCGCGATGACCGCCGTGCAGGCGCAGTAAGGCCGTCGTTAGCCAAAATGCACAAAAAAAACGGCTGAAACAAAAAAAGGAGAAACAGTTTCCCAAGACCCGCCCGAAGCGCTTTTCGCGGGCGGGTCTTTTTGTGCCCGAAACAGGCTAAAAACCTTGACTTTTCAATGCTTTTAGAGTATCGTGGTACACAACTTTTCATGCTTTTTGAGCAGTTTTTTTTATGACAGATCGGCAGCAGGCGGCTGCAAAAGAAGGGAACGTCATGGCGACAGTAGATGCCGAAAAATTATTGGAAGTAGCCGGCCGTATCCGGGAGATGCGGGAGATCACCGGATTCAGCGAAGAAGAGATGGCGGAAAAGGCCGAGGTCTCCGTCGAGGAATACCGGGCGTATGAAGCGGGACAGCTGGATTTCCCGTTCACATTCATTCATAAGTGCGCGCTGGCTTTCAACATCGGCATTACGGACCTTCTGGAAGGCAGAAGCGCGAATCTTTTATCCTATACGGTGACCCGCAAGGGGCAGGGACAGCAGACCGCGAAGGAGGACGGCATCAACATCGCCAACCTCGCGCCGATGTTCCGCAACAAGCTCGCGGAGCCGTACTATGTCCGCTACGAGTTCTCGGAAGAGCTGCAGGACAAGCCGATCCACACGGTGACGCACTCCGGCCAGGAGTTCGACTTCGTCGTGTCCGGACACTTAAAGGTCCAGGTCGGCTCGCACATCGAGGTCCTTGCCGAAGGCGACAGCATTTATTACAATTCCTCGACGCCTCACGGCATGATCGCGATCGACGGCGCGGACTGCGTGTTCATCGCGGTCGTACTGCCGGGCGAAGAGAAAAAGGAAGAAGAAGTCCGCGAGACGCTGATGCCCGCGCAGCCGAGCCGCAGACGTCTCGTCGGCGAGCACTTCGTGAACGTGAACGAGTCGGTGACCGGCTATCCTTTGTCGGTCGACTTCCGCGACGAGGACACCTTCAACTTCGGCTTCGACGTGGTCGACAAGATCGCCCGGAAGAACCCGGAGAAGCTCGCGATGATCCACATCGACGGCGGACGCGTGGAGCGCCGCTTCACCTTCAACGACATCAAGCGCGCCTCGAACCAGTGCGCGAATTATTTCAAGGCGCTCGGCATCAAGAAGGGCGACCGCGTGATGCTGATCTTAAAGCGCCATTACCAGTTCTGGTTCGCGATCGTCGGCCTGCATAAACTCGGCGCGATCGCGATCCCGGCATCGAACCAGCTGCAGCAGCACGACCTCGAATACCGCTTTACAAGCGCCGGCATCACGTCGATCGTCTGTACCGCGGACGGCGACGTCGCGCACCAGGTCGAGCTTGCAAACGCGAACACGAAATCATTGGTAAACATGATGCTCGTCGGCGGAAGCAGGGAAGGCTGGCGCGATTTCAACGCCGAATGCGGTCTCTACAGCGCACATTTCTACCGCAGCGAGGACACGCCGTGCGGCGACGACATCATGCTGATGTTCTTCACGTCCGGCACTTCGGGCTATCCGAAGATCGCTTCGCATACCTACAAATATCCGCTCGGACATTACATGACCGCGAAATACTGGCACGGCGTCTCGGACACGGGCCTGCATTTCACGATCTCCGACACCGGCTGGGGCAAGGCGCTCTGGGGCAAGCTTTACGGCCAGTGGCTCTGCGAGAGCGCGGTCTTCACGTACGATTTCGACCGGTTCGACGCGTCGGACGTTCTG
>JAEEGL013272018.1_pt1 | contig 17534 bp, 14 predicted proteins | sample 9134231 | NCBI WGS metagenome assembly JAEEGL01 (sample SAMN16246548, study PRJNA631951) | gut metagenome | biome: gut microbiome; feature: rumen; material: fiber-attached | host: Bos | place: Iran: Karaj | collected 2018-10 | reverse complement strand
CGGAACAGTTACTGAACATCAAGGAACAGTTGGAAGAATTCTATGATGTAACTGTGGTCAAATCGGGAGAAGCGGCGATCAAATATCTGATAAAGCACACCCCGGATCTGATACTGCTTGACTATCTTATGCCGGAGCAGGATGGACCGACGGTATTCAGACAGCTTAAGGTCATGAACAACTGCGCTGACATACCGGTCATCTTTCTGACCGGTATGACTGAGAAGAAGGCTGTTGTACAGACACTTACCGAACTTAAACCACAGGGTTATATCGTTAAACCATCTAAGAAATCGGAGATCGTTGCCAAGATCATAGATGTGTTGGGATAACAGAGAGATCATGGAGAGAGTTATGGCAGTTTTATCGTGGATAAAGGATATCGGATTGGACACGGATACAGGGATCGGTTACACGGGAGGAGAAGACAAGTATATTTCCGCTCTTGGCCGATTCTACAAGAATTATGAGAAAAACAAGATCAAAGTGACGGAATTCTATGGGGCAAGGGATTATGACAGTTACATGATCACAGTACACGCCCTTAAGAGTAATGCGAAGATGATAGGCGCTATGGAGCTTAGCAGAGATTTTGAGATGCTCGAGAATGCGGCCAGAAACAATGATCTCACTGTTATCGAAGAGAATACGACACCTGTGATGATGAAGTATGGCAAACTTATAGAATTATTGAGTCCGTTAGCGGAGATGGGGGAGACCAAAGCAGCCGATGAGATCTCTGCTGATGAGGCAAAGGAGATCGCCGACAAACTTTTAGCGGCACTGGATGATTTTGACGATGAAACAGCCAAGACTTTGGCGGGTAAACTAATCGGATATCCGTTCAGGCCGACTCAGGCAGATAAACTTAAGGAAGCGATCGCTCAGATAGATGATTTTATGTACGACGAAGCGGCTGAGCTCATAAAAGAGGTATATCCGACCATAGAATAAGGTGGACGATCATTGAAGAAAATACGTATCATACTTTCGATCATACTGTTGATCGTATTCGGTTATATATTCGCAGGGGAAATGTTTTTTCCTGCAAACACACCGATCAACGGTAATATCTGTGATGTTCTTCCGGGAGATAACTGGTATCAGGTAATGCCTGACGGGACCAGAGTTTCGTTTGCTGTACCCGGCAGGACTGATTCTGATATAGTTCTTGAAACAACACTTCCAAAGCAATTTAATAAGGACTATGGCGTTCTGTGCTTTCGCGGGATGGATATGGAGATTTATATAGACGATGAACTTCGAGAAAAGTACAAGACCGAAGATTATCGTCTGCTCGGAGATCGCTCCTCAGAGTGTTATGTTATGGCTTCGATCTATTCAGAAGATGCCGGCAAGACCATGAGAGTGCATTACGAGTATAATTCGGGAATGGTCTATGAAGTCTATATAGGAACGCGGATAGGGATCCTTGCGCATCTGTTCAGACTCTACGGACTGGAACTCTTCGTGGGACTTGCGCTTCTCATGCTCAGTTTGATTTGCTATATAGCCGCTGTGATATACAAATATGTCCATAAGAAATATCTTGAGATGGAACATCTGGCGATCGGAGTCATCATCGGGGCAAGTTGGGTACTGTCCAATTCGATCTTCAGACAACTGTATACCAGAAACATTTCGGTGATGTCAGATATACCTTTCCTTATGGTGATGATAATGCCACTGCCTTTCCTGGTATTTGTGGATTCGCTGCAGAACGGTCGTTATAACAAGTTGCTTAAGATATCTGCCGGCATCGTGATCGCCAACTTTGTTATATGTGCGTTCCTTTTTATATCCGGCAAGGTCCCTTTGGTGAAAAGTTTCATGTATTCGGCCATATGTGCTCTGATAGGCATCGTTGCCATGTTTACGACTCTTTTCCTTGATTATAAACGTCATCAGATCGAATCATATAAGGTCGTTGCTTTGGGTTTCTGTGTGCTTGCGGTGTCAGCCGTCATACAGATCATGGCTTACGCCTTTGCTCACAACGGAGTGTTCTCGGGCCTCTTCATGGCGATAGGCCTTTTCGGCTTTATGCTGTGCTCAATAATACATACCATCAAGCAGTTGATCGGTATCAGACTCGAGGCCAATGAACTGATACATATCAATAAAGCCAAGGATGATTTTCTTGCCAATATGTCTCATGAGATCAGGACACCTCTTAACGGAATACTCGGAATGGATGAGATGATCATCAGAGAGTCCAAGGAGAGCAAGATCAGGGACTATGCTTTGGAGATAAAAAGTGCGGGCAACACACTTTTATCCATAATCAATGACATCCTTGACCTGTCCAAGATCGAATCGGGAAATTTCGAGATAATACCTGTCGAATATGACGTAGCATCTGCGCTTAATGATGTGATGAATATGACCAGACACAGAGCGCAAAAGAAGGGGATCGGATTCAATCTGACTGTTTCCGAGACGATACCTTCTGTCTTATACGGCGATGAGATCAGAATAAGACAGATACTTCTTAATATAATCAACAATGCAATTAAATACACTCAGGAAGGGTATGTTGATATTGATGTGTCACATGCTCCCGATATGACGGGTAACTTCACGGATCTGGTCGTCAGAGTATCTGATACGGGCATAGGAATAAAGGAAGAGGATAAGGAAAAACTCTTCAGAAGCTTCCAGCGTCTTGAGGAGAGAAGAAACCGCAATATTGAGGGCACGGGACTGGGTCTGCATATCACTAACAAACTTCTTGAGATGATGGAAGGAACTATAGAAGTCGAAAGTGAATACGGTAAAGGAAGTACCTTTGCGGTTACTATACCGCAGAAGATCGTCAGGGGGACACCGGTAGGCGAGTTCAGTAAGGCCGTCAGAAATTATCTGAATAATGCAGAGACAGATGTTGTAGGGCTTTATGCTCCTGAGGCGAGACTGCTTGTTGTAGATGATAACGAGATGAACCTGGATGTTATGGAGGGCCTGCTCAAAGAGACCAAGATAAGAACTGATTTTGTTGATTCGGGAGCCGCATGTATTGAAAAGGTTGAGAATAACAAGTATGACTGCATACTGTTAGACCAGATGATGCCGGGACTCAACGGCGAAGATACGCTTAAGATGATGAAGGAAAAAGACATATTGAATGATACCCCAGTCATAGCGCTTACGGCGGATGCGATAATCGGAGCCAGGGAAGGTTATATCGCAAAGGGTTTCACGGACTATATCTCTAAACCTGTTAAATATGAGATACTGGAGCTTGTTCTTAAGGAATATATTCCGAAGGAGAAGCAGCTGTCACCCAGCGGTTCCGACGAGTTGCCTATGCTTCTTATATGGGGAAATGATCCGGAAAAACTGAAAACTGAAAAAGAGAGGCTTGACGGTATATATAAATGCATATGTGTTGTGGGAGAAAAAGCGAAAGATAAATACATGGAAAAGCATGTTCCGGCAGGTGTCATGCATATAGAGGATTCCGTAGAAATTTCTGACGAGAAAGAGGAGGAAAGATAATGAAAAAATTGTTGAGTATCGTTTTTGTATTTGTAATGGTCTTCAGCCTTTCGGCCTGTGGAACAGCAAAGGATCAGACTGCCGTTTCAGAGACTATGGATGAACAGACTGCAAAGGAGCAGGAAAACGGTGCCGTTGCAGATGTCGGAGTGACTGATGCAGATGAGGGAGAGACTGGAGGTAACGAATTCCATATAGGTATCGTTACAGGATCTTATTCCCAGTCAGAGGATGACAGAAGGGGAGCGGAAGCATTCCAGAAAAAGTACGGCTCTGATGCTGTTACCCTTGCTATTTATCCGGACAATTTCACGGATGAACTTGATACTACGATCCAGATCATAGTCGGCCTTGCCGAAGACCCGGATATGAAGGCTATCATTGTCAATCAGGCAGTTGATGGGACAACGGAAGCATTCAGACAGATACATGAGTTGAGACCTGACATCATATGTATCGCAGGAGAGGCTTATGAAGATTTTTCTGATATAGGACAAACCGCGGATCTGGTAGTAAATTATGATTTTATCAGCCGTGGCTATCTGATGATACATACTGCACACGAGCTTGGCTGTGATACGTTTGTTCATATTTCGTTTCCGAGACATCTTTCGTATGAGTCGGTTTCAAGGCAGGTAGCAATCATGAAAGCTGCCTGTGAGGAATTCGGAATGACTTTTGTTATGGAAGAGGCTCCTGATCCGACGACTGAGGTCGGAGTTCCGGGCGCACAGAGTTACATATTGGAGCATGCTCCGCAATGGGTAGCCAAATACGGACAGAATTCCGCATATTTTTGTACCAATGACGCGCATACGGAACCGCTTATCAAAAGCCTTATGGAATGCGGAGGATATTTTATCGAAGCAGATCTCCCTTCTCCCCTTATGGGATATCCCGGAGCTTTGGATATGGATCTTACCGGGGCATCAGGTGATTTTAAGGAGATAACGGCAGAGGTTGAAAAGGCGGTTGTGGCTAATGGTGGCGCAGGACGCTTCGGAACATGGACTTATTCATACGGCTATACCGTTTCTGCGGGACTTGCCGAGCATGCAAGGAACGTTATCCTGGGAGAGAGTGAACTGAACAATATTCAGGATCTGGCAAAGGCGTACGGTGTATTCTCTCCCGGCGTGGACTGGAACGGTTCAGGTTATACAGATTCCGCTACCGGAGTAAGATCGGATAATATATTCCTTATCTATCAGGATACATATATCTTCGGAGACCCAGGACGTTACATGGGAATAACCGATATCGAAGTACCGGAGGAATACTATACGATCGAGTAATGATCGTTTGCCGGGTGTGTGAAACATGTCGTAAGCAGGCATGAAAGGAAAGCATAATGACAGAAACGGATAAGGTGATCGGAAATAAGAAAAAACGCAAAAAAAGCGGAATGCTCATACCGCTCATACTGTTGTTTGTATTCATGACAGTAATGATCGTATATGTCTCATCGTTGATGTACAGGGTTGCGGTATCCAATTCCAATGCAGTAATGGAGGACAGGATACTTACCGTATCTGCCATGATCAACAACCATTTAAATACGGCCGAGAATGTGCTGCATGTCGCCGGAGACTCGGTACATCATATGTTGATAAGCGGAACAACATCTGCAAGGATTCATGAATTTCTTGTTGATGAAACAGTCAACGTGATGGAGCAGTTTGACGAGAATTATACGGGTATATATGGTTTTATAATGGGCAAATACACGGACGGACTTAACTGGGAACCGCCGGAAGATTATGATCCCAAGACAAGAGACTGGTTCATAGTAGCGAAGGAAGCGGGAGGGGAGGTTGTTTTCTCGAATCCTTATATAGATGCGCAGACAGGAAATCTGATCATATCCGCCTGCAGGCTTCTTCCGGACAAACAGAGTGTAATAGCACTTGATGTTCAGCTTCAGGGAATACAGGATATGATGAAAGAACTGACTGTGTCCGGTAAGGGTAATGGCTTTGTCATTGATGAAAATGGTCTTATCATAGCTCACAGGAATGAAGAAAAAAAGGGGACGGATATACGTGAGATCGAAGGCGGAGAGGCATTCTTAAGTGCTATAAGGGAAGCAGGCTCCGGAAGCTTTTCTTATACCTGGGAAGGAGAGAAGAGCACAGTCTATGTGAACAGGATAGTTAATGACTGGGATGTCGTTATGGTGGTAAGTGACCGCTCGCTGTATGCAGAGGTGATGAGTCAGCGTATAGTCATAATCGTCATATGTATCCTCATTTTTGCCATGATCTCTGCGATATACTATGTGGGTTACAAGAATGAGCAGGGCTATTCGAAACGTATGGAAGAGATGAGGCTTGAGGAACAGAAGGCCTCATATGAGAGGAGAGTGCTGGAACTGGAGAAGGATGCAGCCAATGCATCCAACAAGGCCAAAAGTGATTTCCTTGCCAATATGTCTCATGAGATAAGGACACCCATGAATGCCATAATAGGTATGGATGAGATGATCCTAAGGGAACATGTCAGCGACAAAGTCAGAAAATACGCTCTCGACATACAGAGTGCCGGCAAGACACTCCTGTCGCTTATAAATGATATCTTGGACCTGTCCAAGATCGAATCGGGTAAGATGGAACTCATCCCTGTAGAGTATGGTTTTGCTTCAGTAATGAATGACGTGGTCAATATGACAATGAAGAAGGCGCAGGATAAGGGGCTTAGATTTGATCTTAAAGTCTCCAAGGATATACCTTCGGTCCTTTTAGGAGATGAGATAAGAGTCCGTCAGGTTATGCTTAATCTTGTTAATAACGCGATCAAATATACACATGAAGGCAGCGTGAGCGTGGATGTATATTATGAAAAGAATACACAGATGCTGCAGATAGTTGTTGCCGATACGGGTATCGGTATTAAAAATGAAGATCTGGGCAAGCTCTTCGGTTCGTTCCAGCGTCTGGAAGAAGATAAGAACAGGAATATCGAAGGAACGGGATTAGGACTTAATATAACGATGCGCTTAGTCAAGATGATGGACGGAAGCATAGGTGTATCGAGTGAATACGGCAAAGGAACCACATTTACCGCGAAGATGAAGCAGGCTGTTGTCGATGCCACACCGGTCGGAGATCTTGCGGATAATCTGTCAAGGCTGCAGGAGAATAAAGAGGAATACAGGCCTTCGCTCATTGCGCCTAAGGCTAGAGTTTTGATAGTCGATGATAATGAAATGAATCTTGAGGTCATAGGGGCGCTGCTTACGGATACGAAGATCAGGGTGACAACAGCAGAATCCGGCAAAGAATGCCTTGAAATGCTAAAGGGAGGGAACAACTTCGATCTCATATTCCTCGATCAGATGATGCCCGGTATGTCGGGAGTACAGACTCTGGAGGTGATCAAAGAAGAAAAACTTGCAGAAGGAGTCCCGATAATAGCACTGACAGCTGATGCTATAGTGGGTGCACGTGACAGTTACATAAGTGAAGGGTTTACGGATTACTTAAGCAAACCGGTCATCTACAAAGATCTCGAAGAGCTGTTGATGAGATATCTAAACCGTTCTTTGATAGAGGCAAACGAACCCAAAGAGGAGTCGAATGAGCCTGAGGATATGCCGGTCGTCATAGCGGTCTCGGATTCTTCTGAGAAGCTAAAACAACTCAAAGCTCTGTTAGGAGACGGTTACAAGGGTGTATTCGTCAAGGATATGGACAGCGCCGCCAGATATGTTGAGAAGAACAGGAATCAATAGAGTGGATCAAGGACCATCTGTCAGAGGACAACATCGGACGGGTGGTTCTTTTTTTGTCGAAAAACAAGCGAAAAAGTGGTATCATAACAATGCTTGATCTTAATGAAAGGAAACAACTGATGAATAAGAAAGACGTACTTGAATTAAAGAAGAGATATAAGAAAGAATCCTGCACCATAAGACGTATGGCGGGATGCTATGTGGATGCCAATCATAATAAGGTGCTTAAACTTAATGAGAACTTCCTTAATCTTAAGGAGGACGAATTCTTCAAATTCATGGAGATCGCCAAGAAAACTCTGACGGGAACGATCGGGAATAATATTCTTGAACTTGACTTTCCCACGGAAGAAGAACAGCCCGGCGGTAAGCAGCAGTTTCTTTACGGACTCAGGGCATCTGCGCTCGATAATGAAGATCTTCTTGACAGACTCTATGACCTTATCATAGACGGATACAATTATGTCGGTAATTACCTGATCCTCGTATTCCATGATGTATACGATATCCCGGATAAGACATCGGATAACTTAAAGACCGGTGAATCGGATGAAGTATATGAGTATCTTCTTGTATCCGTGTGTCCTGTGGCACTCTCCAAGCCGGGTCTCGGATATAAGCCTGAAGAGAACAAGATCGGTGCGAGGATAAGAGACTGGGTCGTCGGTGTACCGGATCTCGGATTCTTATTCCCTGCATTCGATGACAGAAGTGCGGACATTCATAAGGTTGATTATTTTGTACGTGATGCCAAGGATTCGCATGCGGAATTTATAGAGGATGTACTGGGATGCGGTCCCAAGCGCACAGCTTTTGAGCAGCGCAAGGTATTCACTGCAATAGTTAAGAGAGCCTATGGTACAGATGAAGAACAGAGTAAGGAAGCTCTTATCGGAATACAGGAGAGCTTAAATAACAGGATAGAGGAAAAAGAAGCCACGGGCGGTGTCGGAATAAGCGTAACTTTAGATGCGACTACGATAGATGAAGTTCTGGATGAGAACGGTATAGAGGGAGAACCTGCGCGTATCATCAAGGAAGTCGTGTTGGAGGAATTTGCGGATGAGCTTCCTGAAGCAGCCAATCTCATAGATAATAAGGAACTTGAGAAGAATGCCAAAGAGCGCGAAAAGAAGGAGCTTGTCAAGGAAGTGGCATCTCTTAAGACCGAGATTAAGCGTATGGAAGCAGAGAATGTATCGGGAGATGACGTGAAGACCTATGATGTCGTAGTACGTGTTAAGCCTGAGAAGGCGCTTAAGATACGATCTCAGGTCATCGGAGACCAGAAGTGTCTCGTGATCCCGATGGATGATAATGAGAATGTCAATGTCAACGGTGTGAACACTAAGATATAATACAGTAGATGGCAGGATTCGATATAAAGGAAGAACTGAATAAGCTGCCCAAGTCACCGGGAGTGTATATCATGCATGATAAGAATGATGACGTGATATATGTAGGTAAGGCCGTTAATCTGCACAACAGAGTACGGTCTTATTTTCGTGAAAATGTGGGAAGAGGTCCGTGGATAGACAGGATGGTAAGGCTGATAGCTTATTTTGAGTATATCGTCACGGACTCGGAACTCGAGGCTCTGGTACTTGAGAATAATCTCATCAAGGAACATCGTCCCAAGTATAACACGATGCTGGTGGATGACAAGACATATCCGTATATCAAGGTAACGGCCGAAGATTATCCCCGCATCATGTTCTCAAGAGAGATGAAGAAGGATAAGTCCAGATACTTCGGCCCTTATACATCAGCGGGATCAGTCAAGGACACGATAGAACTCATTAACAAGTTGTATAAGTTGCGTACCTGCAACGTCAAAGTGACATACGGCAAAAAAGTGACGGACAGACCTTGCCTGAATTACCATATGGGCAGATGTATGGCACCGTGCCAGGGAGAGGTGACCAAGGAAGAGTACAATGCAAGGGTTGAGCAGGCGCTTGAATTCCTTAACGGTAATTATGCACCGATAATCACATCGCTTGAAAGTGACATGACACAGGCATCAGAGGCGATGGATTATGAGAGAGCCGCGGCAATAAGAGATCTGCTTGAAAGCGTGAAGCAGGTTGCTCAGAAACAGAAGATTGAGCATACAGACGGAGAAGACAGGGATATAGTAGGTCTTGCTCATAAGGCATCTGATGCGGTCGTTCAGGTATTCTTTATCCGAGGCGGGCGAATGATCGGAAGGGAGCATTTTTTCCTTAAGACTGATGACGACAGTACGGGTGAGGAAATAATAGGCAGTTTTATAAAACAGTACTATACAGGCACGCCTTACATACCCAAGGAACTGTACCTTCCGTGCGAACTGTCGGATTCAGAGCTTATAGAGGACTGGCTGACATCAAAAAGAGGTAATAAGGTACATATCATAGTTCCTAAGATAGGACAGAAGGCAAGACTTATAAAGCTTGCCGAGTCTAATGCCGGTCTGATCTTGGATAAGGATAAGGAAAGGATCAAGAGAGAAGAAGGACGCACCATAGGTGCGGTCAAAGAAATAGAAGAGATTCTTGGTATCAAGGGACTTAGCAGAATGGAAGCCTTTGATATATCCAATACTTCAGGATTTGAAAATGTCGGATCCATGGTTGTATTCGAAGAGGGAAGACCTAAGAAGAGTGATTACCGTAAGTTTAAGATCAAGACAGTTGCCGGACCGGATGATTATGCTTGCATGAAGGAAGTCCTTACAAGGCGATTCACTCACGGAATGGAAGAGAGAAAAGAACTTGAGAACAAAGGTGAGGATACAGAGTACGGAAGCTTTACCAAGTTCCCGGATCTTCTGCTGATGGACGGAGGTAAAGGTCAGGTGGGAATAGCGCTTGAAGTGCTTGATGAGCTTAAGCTTAATATTCCCGTCTGCGGTATGGTCAAGGATGACAATCACCGCACAAGAGGTCTGTATTACAATAATGTTGAACTTCCTATAGATCGAACGGGAGAGGGATTTAAATTAATAACAAGAATACAGGATGAGGCTCACAGATTTGCCATAACATACCACAGAAGCTTAAGAAGCAAAGATCAGGTACACTCTGTACTTGATGAGATACCGGGTATAGGACCGGCCGGTCGTAAGAGTCTTATGATGGCATTTGACAGTATTGAGGATATACGAAACGCGGAGGTCGAGTCCCTTAAGGCGGTTAAGGGAATCAACGCCAGACAGGCACAGTCAGTATATTCATTTTTCCATGGGGATGTGATAGAATAGTGGGCAGAAGGGCTGTTGCCCGGAATGGAGACTACATTATGGCAAGTGTAAAATTGGCAGACATTATTGAACACAGTAAATTGGAGAATCTTACTCCCGAGATTGATATCAGAAAGATTAAGATTACCCAGCCGGATATCAACAGACCGGCGCTTCAGTTAGCCGGATATTTCGAGCATTATGAATCTACGAGGCTGCAGATTATAGGTTATGTGGAATATTCATATATGGAGAGTCTTCCCAAGACCAAGCAGAAAGAAGTTTTTGAGCAGCTTTTATCATACCCGACACCGGCCATCGTGTTCTGCAGAGAGTTACAGCCTAATGCATTGTTTAAGAAGACTGCAATCAAGCACGGTATACCGCTTCTTATGACTAAGAAGGCGACATCGGCATACACCGCTGAGATTATCAGATGGCTTAATGTTAAGCTTGCTCCGATGATTTCCGTTCACGGCGTGCTTGTTGATGTATTTGGTGAGGGACTCTTGATTACGGGTGAGAGCGGAATCGGTAAATCTGAGGCGGCGCTTGAGCTTATCAAGAGAGGACACAGACTTGTAACGGATGACGTTGTTGAGATCCGTAAGGTATCTGATGAGACACTTATCGGTACGGCACCTGATATTACTAAGCACTTTATTGAACTTAGAGGTATCGGCATAGTCGATGTTAAGAGTCTGTTCGGTGTGTCGAGTGTCAAGGAATCACAGGGAATAGATCTTGTTATCAGACTCGAAGAGTGGGATAAGGACAAGGATTATGACAGACTCGGACTTGAAGAAGAGTATATAGAGTATCTGGGCAACAGAGTGGTATGTCACAACATTCCCATCAGGCCCGGACGTAATCTCTCTATCATATGTGAGTCTGCGGCTATTAACCACAGACAGAAGAAGATGGGATACAATGCAGCACAGGCCCTGTATGAGAGAGTACAGAAGTCATTGGCTGAGAAGAGGGAAGAGGAAGACTGATAAAGTTGAGGAGTAATTATGAGTAAGGTAGTATTTGGTGTTGATGTAGGCGGTACAACGGTTAAACTAGGTTGTTTTGATACTGAAGGACAACTTCTGGATAAATGGGAGATCCCTACAAGAACTGAAGACAAGGGTGTCAATATTATCGGCGATATCGCAGGCAGCATCCTGGTTAAGTTGGCTAAGGACGATATAGACAAGAAAGATGTTGTAGGAATCGGAATAGGTGTACCGGGTCCCGTTAAGAGTGACGGAACTGTCATCGTGGCAGTTAACTTAGGATGGAAAGATATCAATGTCAATACTGAACTTGAGGAGTTGACCGGTATTAAGGTTAAGACCAGTAACGATGCCAATGTCGCAGCACTCGGTGAGATGTGGAGAGGCGGCGGACAAGGTTATTCCAATGTTGTAGCCGTTACACTCGGAACCGGAGTAGGCGGTGGAATAATCGTAGACGGCAAGATAGTTAACGGAGCAACAGGTGCAGGCGGAGAGATAGGACATATCCATCTTGAGGATAATGAGACGGAAGCCTGCGGATGTAAGGGACACGGATGCTTAGAGCAGTATGCTTCGGCAACGGGTGTTGTAAGACTTGCCAAGAAGAAACTTGCCGATTCCAGCAAAGACAGCGTTTTGCGTGAGGGCGAAGTAACAGCCAAGGATGTTTGGGACGCTGTTAAGGCAGGAGATGAGCTGGCAATCGAAGTAGCGAATATTTACGGCGAATATCTTGGCAAAGGACTTGCTGCCGTAGCGGATGTGGTTAATCCCGAAATCTTTGTAATAGGCGGCGGTGTATCCAAGGCAGGAAGAGTAGTAATAGAATATATGGAGCCGTATTTTGATAAATATGTATTCCCCGGTGCCAAAGGTGCGAAGTTTGCATTAGCTAAGCTTGGCAATGATGCGGGAATATACGGTGCAGCTTTCCTCGTACTGGATAAATAGACTAGACACATATATGTGGAACATAACATTAGATGACAAATTAGATAAGCTCATCCCTAAAGATCGTATCCTTAGGGATGAGCCTATGTATAATCACACAACATTTAAGACAGGCGGTATAGCGAGCAGATACGTTAAGATTAATGATGTCGATGAACTAATCGCTTTGCTTGCGATGCTTGGTGAGAATGCAAAAGATGCGGATTATACGGTTATAGGCAACGGCAGTAATATTCTTGTGTCCGATGCGGGCTATGAAGGTCTTGTCATAGATACAACAGGAATGACCGGAATTACCGTTGACGGTGATGTTATAAGCGCCGATGCGGGTGTGATGCTTGGCAAGATTGCATCAACGGCACTTAATAATTCTCTTACGGGTCTTGAATTTGCTTCCGGGATTCCGGGGTCTCTTGGGGGAGCACTCTGTATGAATGCCGGAGCCTACGGCGGAGAGATGAAGGATGTTATTAAGACCGTAACCGTCTATGACTGCGACAGATCAGAAGTCATAACACTTGATAATAAAGCGATGGATTTCGGATACAGGCACAGTATCATCAAAGACAAGCCTTATATTGTATTATCGGCAATCATTAAGCTTAATGTCGGCAATCACGATAAGATAGAGGCTTTGATGAAGGATTACAACGGACGGAGAAGAGATAAGCAACCCCTTGAATATCCTTCCGCAGGTTCTACATTTAAGCGTCCGGAAGGTTTCTATGCCGGGGCACTCATACAAGAGAGCGGTCTTAAGGGATACTCCGTTGGTGATGCCGCGGTATCGGATAAGCATGCCGGATTTGTGATAAATAAAGGCAAGGCTACATCAACGGATATATACAGATTGATATGCGAAGTAAGAGAGAAAGTATATGCTGACACCGGTGTCAGATTAGAACCGGAGGTTGTATTCTTAGGAGAGTTCTGATGAGATTTGTAATCGTCACGGGAATGAGCGGCGGCGGTAAGAGAACCGCCATGAAGATGCTTGAGGACATAGGATTTTATTGTGTTGATAATCTGCCTGTTCCTCTTATAGATAAGTTCGTTGAACTTATTGCAACACCCAACAGCGAGATTCAGAAAGTAGCTTTGGGTCTTGATGTCAGAGCGGATCAGAACTTTGATGATGCCGTGACTGCTCTTAATGCGATTAAAGATAACGGTTACAATTATGAGATTATATTCATGGATGCCTCTGATGCAACGCTTCTTAAGAGATACAAAGAGACCAGGCGTATCCATCCTCTTGCATCACCTCCGGATAACAGAGTGGAGGACGGAATCCGCAAAGAGAGAAAGATTCTGGAAGTCATTAAGAGTAAGGCAGACTATGTCTTTGATACCTCCAATCTTCTAACTCGTCATCTTAAAGAAGAGCTTGATAAGATATTTGTAACGGGTGAGAACTATAACAGTCTTATGATCAATATAGTCTCGTTTGGATTTAAGAACGGTATCCCTGCGGATGCGGATCTGGTATTTGATGTAAGATTTTTGCCTAATCCTTTCTATATAGATGAACTTAAGCATTTGACCGGTAATGACGATCCGGTTCACGATTATGTCATGTCGTTTGCGGAAGCCACGCAATTCCTGGATAAATTGGAAGATATGTTAAGTTTCTTAATTCCCGGTTATGTCAATGAAGGCAAGTATCAGCTTGTTATTGCCATAGGATGTACGGGAGGTCAGCACAGATCTGTCACTCTGGCGCGTGAGATATACGCCAGATTAAAAGACAAAGGAGACTATGGTCTGTCATTAAGCCATAGAGATGTGAAGGATCAATAGATGTCATTTTCATCCAAAGTCAAAGAAGAGATGAGCAAATCCGTCAGTTCGGCCAGACATTGTCAGTTGGCTGAATTGGCTGCAATGATTGAATTCGGCGGCAGAATATCATTTAAGCCCGGCGGATTTAAATCGGTGGATATTGATACCGATAATGAAGACGCCTTAAATAAATTTGGTGTGCTGCTTAAGAAGACATATGATATAGAAGCGAGTGAATCCGTCAGTGATGATAAGCTTAAGGCTTTGCTTGAAGGCTTAAGATTAATGGATGCTTCAGGTGCGGTTAAGATCATCAACGGTCCGGTAAGTCAGGTATTGCTTAAGCAGTCATGCTGTAAGAGAGCATTCCTAAGAGGAGCGTATTTATGCAGAGGCTCCATGAGCGATCCCAAGGGAAGTTACCATCTTGAGATAGTATGTGATACTATGGCACAGGCTTCTCAATTGACAGAAGTTTTAAGTGACTTTGAATTAGAAGCCAAGATAGTGGAACGTAAGAGCCGCTATGTTGTATATATCAAGGAAGGTGAATCTATAGTCGATTTCCTGGGCATATGCGAAGCACATGTTGCTCTTATGGAGATGGAGAATGACAGAATAGTCAAAGAGGTTCGCGGTACAGTTAACAGAAGAGTGAACTGTGAAGCGGCCAATATTACCAAGACCGTTAATGCGGCAGCACGACAAATAGAGGATATTGAGTACTTAAGAGATACCTGTGGACTGGACAGCCTTCCGGATAATCTTAAGGAGATGGCGTTAATAAGACTTGAATATCCAGACGCTACTTTGCCTGAGCTTGGCAAGGTGTTTAATCCGCCTTTGGGTAAGAGCGGAGTCAATCACAGACTCAGAAGGCTGAATGAACTTGCGGACAGAGAACGTATTCACGGCTAGATTACTGCGGCATTTTTATTTCGTCTTGAAAGAACGTACTTCTTCCTATATAATGGGTGAAGATAAGAAAGGAGATATCCCGGCGGTTGGGTCCCACGGGATAGCAATGAGGAGATTATGAAGAAAAAGGAGATCACCATCAGGCTTGAGAACGGCCTTGAGGCCAGGCCTGTTGCTATGCTTGTACAGGTAGCAAGTCAGTATGACAGCAGTATATATTTGGAAACAGGTGGCAAGAAGGTCAATGCCAAGAGTATCATGGGCATGATGAGTCTTGGTCTTGATGCGGGAGAGAAACTCACGGCCATTGCAGAAGGTTCTGATGAGGATGCCGCTATCGAAGGAATAGATAAGTACCTAAGCGGTAAATAAGCTTATGGATAATGATTTAAGAAGATTGCTTTTTATCTACAATCCCATGTCAGGAAGAGGAAGGGTAAGGAGTAATCTGCTTGATATGATTGACAGATTTGTCAAGTCGGGATACAGAGTGGAAGCCTACCCGACTCAATACAGTGGAGATGCTAAGAGAGCCGTAATCGAGAGAGATGACGGCTTTTCTCTAATTGTATGCAGCGGAGGAGACGGAACTCTTGATGAAGTAGTAAGCGGAATGATGGAATCCGGAGAGAAGATCCCCATAGGTTATATTCCGGCAGGAAGTACGAATGATTTTGCCGGTAGTCTCGGAATACCGAGTTCAATGAAGAAGGCTGCTACCGTAGCTATGGAAGGCAGAGAATTTGACTGTGATGTAGGGCGTTTTAATAATGACTACTTCGTATATGTTGCGGCATTCGGAATGTTTACCGACGTATCTTACGATACGGACCAGCATATGAAGAATATGCTCGGGCACATGGCATATATAATAGAAGGAGCTAAGCGACTCTCCACTGTCACTTCGTATCACTGCAGAATATCATATACGGATGAGAAAGGATCGCATAATGACTTGGAGGATGATTATCTTTTCGGTATGATCACCAATTCAAGATCTGTCGGTGGATTCAAGAACATTACGGGTAAGAAGATACTGCTTGATGACGGTATTTTTGAGATGACTTTAGTTAAGAAACCGTTGAGTCCTCTTGATTATGTTGTACTGTCGGATGCAATTGCGGCTAAGGAAGTTAATACCAACATCATTACTTCCGTCAAGGCAAGTAAGATAGAATTATTAAGTGATGCACCTGTGGCCTGGACGTTAGACGGCGAGTACGGCGGAGATCACATATCAGTTAACATAACCAATGAAAACAAGGCTCTTACCATAATGGTACCGTAAAAAATTATTTTCTTTTAGAAGTCTTTGTTATATAATTAAAGCGTTCGACATGGTCATCCGGGCGAAGTGTCCAAGGAGCGCATGTCATATGTAAATAATTAACGGAGGTATTTATATGTCATTAGTTACAACAACAGAAATGTTTAAGAAGGCATATGATGGCGGTTATGCCGTAGGTGCTTTCAATGTAAACAACATGGAAATCGTTCAGGGTATCACAGAGGCAGCAGGCGAGCTTAACAGCCCTGTTATCCTTCAGGTATCTAAGGGTGCTCGTGCTTATGCTAATCACACATATCTTGTGAAGCTTGTAGAGGCAGCTGTAGAAGAGAATCCTCAGATTCCCATCGCTCTTCACCTTGATCACGGTGATACATTCGAATTATGTAAGAGTTGTATCGACGGCGGATTCACATCTGTCATGATCGATGCATCATCTAAGTCTTTCGAAGACAATATAGCTCTTACCAAGCAGGTTGTTGAGTACGCTCATGCCCACGGCGTAGTTGTTGAGGCAGAGCTTGGTACACTTGCAGGTATCGAGGATGAGGTAGTTGTAGAAGCAGGTAAGGAAGCTTACACACGTCCTGAAGAAGTAGAGGAGTTCGTAGACAAGACAGGTTGTGATTCACTTGCAATCGCCATCGGTACATCACATGGTGCATACAAGTTCACAGCTGCTCAGTGTACAAGAAATGCAGACGGCATCCTTGTTCCTCCTCCGCTTAGATTCGACGTACTTGAGGAGTGCATTAAGAGACTTCCCGGATTCCCTATCGTACTTCACGGTTCATCATCGGTTCCTCAGGAATTTGTTAAGATGGTCAACCAGTACGGCGGCAACATGCCCGATGCAGTAGGTATCCCGGAGGAGCAGTTACGTCAGGCTGCTAAGCTTGCAGTATGTAAGATCAATATCGACTCTGATATCCGTCTTGCCATGACAGGTAACATCAGGAAGTACTTCGCAGAGCATCCGGATCATTTTGATCCCCGTCAATACCTTAAGCCCGCCCGTCAGGCAGTTAAGGATATGGTTGCTCATAAGATCCTTCATGTACTTGGTTCTGATGGCAAGGCATAATCTGCTGACAGATTCTAATATGAAATGATATTAAACCCCATGTCTTTACGGCATGG
>JAEEGL011100515.1_pt1 | contig 17534 bp, 26 predicted proteins | sample 9134231 | NCBI WGS metagenome assembly JAEEGL01 (sample SAMN16246548, study PRJNA631951) | gut metagenome | biome: gut microbiome; feature: rumen; material: fiber-attached | host: Bos | place: Iran: Karaj | collected 2018-10 | reverse complement strand
CGTTCATTTGCCTTGCGGATTTTGTAAACACGTTCGTGCTCATTAGTCCAGCCGGCAAGACGTTCTCCTGTTGCCATTGCGTGTGCAATAAGATGTTCAAACTCTGAGTCTATCTGTGGCAGTTCGGGATTCGCACTCTTTGCATTTTCAAGCGCATATTCTTCCGGTGTAAGAACTCTGTCGTTTGCTGCATCATAAAGCTTGAGCCAGAGGTAAGCTGTCTTTTTTGAAAGACCAACAAGTTCAAGAAAATCGCAGAAGCCGAAGGTCTGAGCATCTTCGCTGCGGCGGTCTCCTCCTCTCTGGGCAAGAGCTTCATGTGCAATCCAAAGATCGCGGGCAACATCCAGGCTTACACTCTTGAGCTGTTCAACTTTTGGTCTGAGTTCCTGTACTGCACTGTTCATGTCCCACGAATCAATTTCACGGCGGAACGGAAAAGCCTGGTCTGGTGTAAGTGCGCTATTTTTTTGTACTAGACTGTTCATTCAAAAACTCCTTTGTCAGCTGGAGCTGACATCCAGATAGCTCCAGCCGATTAATTTATGCTGCAGCTTCGGGAATAGTTTTTTCGGCAGCTTTGCAGTAGAATGATTCTTCGCCGGGAACAAGGTTGATGTGGAATTTCTTCTGCTGGGCGGCGTCGAAATTCTTGAGAGCAGCCTTGACCGGCTCTTTTTTTACCTTTACGCAGTTTGAGAAACCAGCCTTGATAAGAAGGTCTGCTGTATCTGCAGAAACTTCCACTTTGTCTGGATTCTGACGGTAACCGATTGTTCCGTTGATGAACTCGCGGCTTTTCTTACCCTCTTCGTACAGAGTTGAACGGTTTTCGTCTGAATAGGTTTTGAGATTTTCGAGAAGCTTCTCTCTCTGCTCTGCAAGACCTGCAGAAGCCTGCGCAGCTTCTTCTTTTGCCTTGTTGATGGCGATTGTAGCGTTGTTGTCGATTGCGCTGATTTCCGCATCAATCTGGGCGATGCACTTGATTGTTTCTTCAACATCTTTCAAGTTTTTGATTTTCATTTGTTTCTCCTTACACAGTTTGCTTTTCTGTGTTATAATTTGTTTGTTGTTTACGAATCACGCAGCGGGCTTACCGTCATCGTGATTCCCATTGTCAGCCGGATTGCGTGTTGCCTCATGCTTTCCGGCTTTTTTAATTTTGTCGCGGTAACTGAAATATGCGTTCTGCCAGAAACGGCGGAGCGGTGTGTTCCAGAACCTCTGACTCAGTTCATTCAGCTTGCGAAGTTTTTCCTCACGTGTGAGATAAGGAAGTTTCTTCACCATCTGACCTTCTACATAGATTTCCATTTTCCCCTCCAAGGTTTTCTATGTCCTGGCATATTTCAGCCGGGCTTTTGAACTTTGCAAGTGTGAGAAGTCCGTAGACTGCTGCATATTGCAAACCAACGTAAGACATGTTCTTGACTGCGTAGAGAACCTTCTCTGCATTCAGGTCAAGTTCAGTGCTGTCCATGAACGGCGGCTTTCTGCCGTTTTTCCAAAGTGTTATGATTTTTTGCCTCCTTTAGCTTTTCTACCTCCTTTGCTTTTTCCATAGCTACTAAAAAAGCGTTACTGATTTCTGCAAGAGCTTTTTCTGCGCTTGCATTTGGTGCAACAAGCCTGTGACCTATAAGCTTTCCATCGCGGTAGATTTCTACACTCTGAAAGCCTCTTGCCAGGTCAGGTTCTTCTCTTCCAAAAACCGACTCGTTGAACCGAAGTTCCCACCCTTTAAAATTGCCCGATATAAGTTCTGCCATTTGAAGGCAGACGGTAACTTTCTTTTCTTCTTCCTTGCGCAAAAGCTGCATTCCTCGGTTAAGCACGCTTTTGTACTTTCTAGCCGCTTTTATAAGCTGGCTGATATTGGGTTCTTCTGAATCCTGCTGAAGGTGCTTTTCTGCAAGGTATGCACATTCTTTTGTCATGCGGCTTTCTCCCTCAGTTCGGTTACCATGTCGTTCCAGCTTTTGTAGCCCAGACGGGATGCGACCGCACGTTCTATGCGCTGGCTGTGTGATTTGCCGGAAAGAACGTTGCTTACGGATACTGGTGTACAACCAACTTCCAACGCTATGTCTGCGCTTGATGTTCCCATGCACTTCAATCTGTACTTGATGTACAAGCCCTGTTCGGGTGTGATTTTTTTTGATGCACGAGCAAGAGCTTTGGCTTTATTCTCTGCCATTTTCTGTGCGATGAATTCCCTGAGTTCTTCATCAGTCATTGGCTTAAGGTTTTTCACTCTTCTTTTCCTCCTTTTTTGTCGATATTCTGATTAACTAACAAATTAGTTAGCGTTGTTTCCTTGGAAACTCTGCAAGCTAACTAATTAGCTTTACAATCTAATCTTATGCTAAAAAATTAGCATTGTCAAGCGAAAATATTAGAACAAGGAAAAAATTATGTACGAAGATTTGATTGAGAGAGTAAAGCATGCTTTTCATATTCACACGGATGTTGAATTGCAAAAACTTATAGGTGCTGGAAATGGGTATCTCAATAAGCTTAAAAGTGGAAACAATACTCATCCAGAACTTTTGTTAAATTGGTTAAAAGAACAGGGGCTTGATGAAGAGTATTTTCTAAATGGGAAAGCAACCCCCTTGGAAAAGAACAAGGGGCCAATGATAGAAGTACACTCTATCCCTCTGTTAAGACAAGAAGTTTCTTGTGGTCCTGGTGTATCATGGGACAATGAGGACAATATTGAACGATACATTGAGCCTATCGGTATTTTGCCATGCTTGAAATATGAAAAAATATATGCATTCAGAGCAAAAGGAATATCTATGATTGGAGCAGGAATCTGTGATGGAGATATTCTTTTTTTCAACGGAAGTCATGACCAACAAATAAAAGATGGTATTTATGTATTTGGTCTTGAAGGAGCCGCATATTGTAAACTGTTGCGTTTTGAACCACTGGAAAACAAGGTGCTTATTTACTCTGTTCATCGGCAAGATTTACGCGAAGCAGAGCTTATTCGCACAATAGATGCCGATAAAGATGACTTTAAGATTTTTGGAAGAGTATTAGCTTGGTTACATGAAAATACAGTATTAAGAGGACTTTGATTCTGTGATGCGTTAGGGATTGTAGGGGCGCGAAGCGTTGCCGTAGGCAATGGAGCGATAGCGGAACCCCGAAAAGCCCGACCACAGCTTGCGGTGGGAACGCCCAAATTATAAAAAACGACATAGACGTTATGGCGCACATTGCGGAATCGCTGTACCTTGTGCGAGGGGTTGTGTCGAGATTGGGGATGTAGTAATAATTTTAGATATAAATTTTAGGAGGTTTATATGCCATTATTTCTTGCTACTAGAGCTTCTGCTTCATCAGGATTTGCTTCAATCGGAGTTGTTTTTATTCTTCTTGTTGTCATTTTTGTTTTTCTTTTCATCGTTGCACTCATTGGTTGTCTCTTCAGAACTGCAAAAGCAACGGAAAAAACACACGAAACTTTGGAACGCATTCTGAAGATTGTGGATGCGGTTGCCAGAAAAGAACATCCAGAGCTATACGGAAAATCTTCTGAAGAAGCCGAAACAAAAACTTCTGAAGAACAGAATTCCTGAATCGCAAAATCTCATTGATTAATGTCCCCAGCAGTCGCTGGGGATTTTTTTTGTCTGCTATCCTAAAACTCGGAGGATGGCAGAATGAAAAAGAACAATTCTGAAAATAAACCTTATTACACTCAGCGAAATAATAAACTCAAACCTAATGGCGCTTGTAACGTTACTTCTATGATTGCTGCCTTGTCTGCAGCTGGATGGGATGTTAACAAGCTTGCAACAAAGGAATATCCGCAGCCGGAAGATGCGCTTATGCATTTTATCCTGGCAGACAAGGCTATTGATGCTTACTGGGGAAAAGTTGACCCTACAAAATATTATCCGCCTAATGAATGGCATTGCGTTCTTGCTTACGGAACAAACCGCTATTTAAGACATTGCGGGCTTCTTTCTGCAGGTGAGTATGCTGTTGAATGGGGCGAACGTCGCTCTGTGTTTGATATCCAGAAAATCTTGGATGAAGGTGGCGCGGCTGTTCTTTCTGGCGTTTTTACTGCAGAAGGTAAAAAGACGATTGGACATGTTGTCGCTTGTGTTGGATACAAGGCTGATGATTCTGGAAAAATCTCTCATTTTGTAATTGATGATTCCTGGGGTGATTACCGTACAGAGTATTCTGTTCAGAACGGTAACGATATTGAAATGTCTTACGAAGATTTCATGGCAAAAATCAGAAGCTGCGGTATTGATGCTAAGATGGCACATTTGATCCGCAAGGCAGGTGCAAAATGAAAGCAAAGGATGTGAGCTTAAAAGCTATTGTGCTTGCCATTGTGTGGGTTATGGTGTTGTTCCTGGTAAAAGGCTTTGTTCCTGTTATCTGGGCAGGTAAGAGTTTTGGTCTTGATGCAAGAGAAATCATCATAAGCGGTGTGTTCTTTGTTGTTGCATGTTCTCCGCTCTACCGTTCTATCTGGCTTGATAAGAAGCTTGGTATCTCAGCTGATAAAACTGAGGTTGAAGAAACTGCAGAGGATGTGAAATGAAAGATGAAACAAAAGAAACTATTCGTATTGTCCTTATTATGCTTTTTGCTTTTGCCTTGCTTGTTCTCGGAAACCTCGGGAATAACGCTTTCAGAGAATCAGGTGTTGCAAATCAGGAACGAGCTGAACGTTATGAGGACAGAAGTGAATCTGCTCAGAACGCAGTCTCAGAACTGGAAAGCGGACTCTCTGACGTGGCAGAGCAAATGCACGGTGTTGGAAAAGAAATTGATGAAGGCATTACAGATGTCGGAGAGCTCCGAGAAGTCGGTGCTAGAATTGCAGGAGCAAGTTCAGATATTGAGGACTCTGCTTGCCGAATTGAAGAAGGAATTCAGCGAATTGAACGAATCTTATATGAGGCAGAAAAGAAAGATTGTGTTCTGGAGGACTGCGGCGGGGGTGCTGGGAGCAGTAACTCTGACTGAGGGAGTGGTTATCTGGCTGCAGAACAAGTGAGGTGGAAGATGGAAAAGTGGGGTTCTGTAATTTCTGTTGTTAAAGACGTTGTTACAATAGCCGGTTTTATTGGAATCTTTATAAAGCTTGGTTATGACAAAGGCGTTAACGAAAAAGAGCAGAAAGAGATGCGTAAGGACATAGATAAAAATGCAACGGATATAAACAATCTTGGTACAAAAGTAAGTCAGATGCAGATAGAAAATACCCGTCTCATAACCACTCTTTCCAGTGATCTTGGATGGATTAAAGCAAGTCTTGCAGATATCAAAAATGATATCAAGCAAAAAAGGGAGAAGAACAATGCCTAAGAGAAACAAGATAGAAATGCAGGGCTTGGTTGAGCGCATCTGCAAGATGTACTTCAACGACAAAATGTCCCACAAACAGATAGCAGAAGTTCTCAAGGAAGAAGGATTCGACATCAGCAAAAGCGGTGTCGGTCGCACTCTTGTGAGCCAGGCTGCGCAGATGAAAGCTTACAAGGATTCTGCAAAGAAGGCAGTTGCCATTGTTTCTGAACTTGAAAAAACTCCGGGTTTGAATATCTCTGAGGCAAGTGTTCAGCTGGTTCAGGCAAAGCTTCTTGAAGAACTCAACAAGTTTGAAAACTTTGCAACCATTTCTCCAGAAGAGCTTTTGAAAGCAATTGCAAGAAATACTGATGCACAGGTAAAGATTGCACGTGTAAAACTCGAATATGAACGCGGTTACAAGAAAGGCTTGTTTGAAGCTGCAAAGACTGTCGAGGCAGAAGGAAAGAAAGCCGGCTGGAGCGACGAGCGCGTTGAGTTTGTTAAGTCTAAGATTATGGGCTTGAAGGTGACCTATGACGAAAAGCCGGAAAAAGACTAACACATACGACATCTTTCTTCCCTATCAGAAAGAATGGCTGGAAGACAGAAGTGACCTCAAAATCATCGAAAAGAACAGACGGTGCGGAATCTCCTGGACAGACTCCGCCGACTCTGTTCTTGATGCTGCTCCTGCCAATGGCTGGACCAACACTTATTATATGAGCTTCAACAAAGACAACTGTCGCCAGTACATCGAGGATGCCGGCGAATGGGCAAAGAAGCTTGGTTATGCAGTAAGTGAAATTATCGAAGAAGAAGAACCTCTCCTTGATGATGAGGAAAAATCAATCACTACATACAGAATCACTTTTTCCAGCGGTGCGGAAATTATGGGTCTTCCTGGTGTTTCACGTTCGCTTCGTTCCAAGCAGGGAAATGTTGTCATTGATGAAGCTGCGTTCTTTGATGATCTGGACAGCGTTCTGCAGGCGGCGAAAGCTCTTGTTATGTGGGGCGGTAGAATCCGTGTTATTTCGACTCACAATGGAGACGACAATCCGTTCAATATCCTGATTAAAAATATCCGTTCAGGAAAAGAAAAGGAATGGAGTCTGCACCGAATTACTTTCCGTGAAGCAATGGCTCAGGGCTTGTATCAGAGAATCTGTCTAAAACAGGGGCGCAAATGGACGCCGGAAGCTGACAAGGAGTTCATGGACAAGATGTACCGCATCTACGGTGACAATCCTGATGAAGAGCTTGATGTAATTCCACGTGCCAGCGGTGACAGATACTTTGGACGAGGTTTGCTGGATCATGCCACAGCTGATTCAGACAGTTACGACATCCGCCGGCTTGAATGTTCAGACAGCTTCCTTCACAAGAACGAAAGCTTTAAGAACCGCGAGATTGAAAAGTTTTTTAATCAGGAAGTACGTCCGGTGCTTGGTGCGCTTGAAGGTCAGGTTTTCGGCGGTAACGACTTTGGACGTTCCGGCGACCTTACGACTTACTGGTTTGCGGAAGAAGTTTCAAAGACTCAGCTTGCGGTACGGCTTATTGTGGAAATCAAAAATGCTCCTTTTGAGCAGCAGCAGTTATTCAATGACTATGTAACAGACTGGTTATCTGAGCGTAAAAAGTTCGGTGGACTTGCAATAGACTCTCGCGGTAACGGTCAGCAGCTTGGAGAACATGCAATGCTACGTCATCCGGGAGCCTCGATTCAGGTTATGGAAACAAACGCCTGGTATGCAAAGTACGGAACCGATTTGCACGGACTTATGGAAAGCGGAGATTTTACTGTTCCTGATGATGAAACTATCAAGGCAGATTTTGCACTTGTAGTTCTGAAAAACGGAATCCCGACTATTCCTGCAGTGCGCACGTCCGATCGTGACCAGAAGGGAAAGAGACACGGAGACGGTGCGAGTGCTGCAATGCTTTGTGTATGCGCCTGGAGAGAATGTGCAGCGGATCCGGCACCGAGCTTTTTTGTTGCAGAAAAGAAAAAGAAATCATTTTGGTAGGAAGGTATAGATTATGGCAAGAACAAACAGTGTTACCAGCAGAGTTATAAATATAAACGGATTCCGCAGTATTGCAAATTATGTTTCTGATACACAGGACTGGATAAACTCCGTTCAGGAACGTGAGAACATCTTTGAAGAAATGCGCGATGACGGACGTGTTGAATCTCTCATCCTTGACCGCAAGAACAAGGTTCTGCAGATGTACGGATCTTTCACGGACACAAAGAACAAGAACGTAAACGAAGCCTGTCAGAATCTTCTTACCTTCAACACTTTCTACAAGCTCAACAATATCCTTTTGAATGCGGTGCCTTATGGAATTGCTGCGTGTGAGGTTATCTGGGAGTTCCGGGGCGGTTGGTACGTTCCTGTTGATTTTACTCCAATTCCACGAACTGCTTTAAGCTTTCCTCAGCACATTGAACGTGACTGGGGGGTTCCTGTTTTGACTTCTCAGAATCTTATTTTGAGCGATAAGCGCAAGTTTATAATTCACCGCAACGATGATGGCGAACTGAATCAGTGGGGACGTCCTACTTTGCGCAGTGCTTACACCTTCTGGAAGTTCAAGCAGCTTGGCGTTAAGTTCTGGGCAATGGCTGCCGAGCTTTGCGGTGTTCCTTCTATCCTGGCAATCTTTGAAACAAAGAGCGAAGACGAAGCAAAGAAACGCGCAGCTGATTTGACTGCAGCCCTGCAGAACTGGGAGAGCGGATCTTCCGGAGCATTTGGAAACGTTAAGGATATTAAGGTTGTTTCTTCTCAGATAAATGAGTTCAACAAAATCGTTGAGCTTTGTGATACAGAAATTGCCTACGCTCTTACAGCCCAGGCGCTTACTACAAACACAGCTCAGTATGGAACTCACGCTCAGGGAGAAACGCACGTTCAGACTTATGACGATCTGATTAAGGGTGATGCCTACAAGCTCCAGCAGACAGACCAGCAGCTTGTAATTGCTTTCTGTGAACTCAACTTTCCTGGAGAGCTTGCCCCGCAATATGACATTGACTCTACAGACTTTGCACCGTGGGAAGTTATTCGCGATGCAATTGACCGTGGGGTTCCTGTAAGTCTTAAAGCTCTTTATAACAAAATCCATCTGCCAGAGCCTGTTGATGAAAAAGATTCTTTTGTAAAGGCTCAACCGTCTTTTGGTTTTTCTGACAAAGGGAAAAACGATTTTTTTCAGAACAGGCAGTAGAGAATCTTTTCCAGGAAAAGAGCCGGGCGCGACGGCTTGACCGTATTTCTACTGCCGCCTGGCTCAACATCTCCGACAGCTACGCAGAACGCATTAAAGCGTACATCAAAGAAGCGGCCCGCAATCCTGACATTCTTATGACTACCAAGGTACTTCCGCCGGACTGGGGAGCAATGGGAGAAGCTGCAAAGCTTTTTACCCGCTCCCTTATGATGGGCTTGGATTCAGCTGTACGCAAGAATGAGTTTGCAGAGCTTACTGCAGAAGACGTTGAAAACCTGCCTTATGCCGAAGCTGTGGAATATCTTAAAAAACGCGACGTTATAAAAAAAGTTGATTATAACAAGCTCTCCGACAAGATGCGGTTCCGAGCTTTTACAGCTTCCAGAATTGCAGACGGGGATCTTCTCAAACGTATAAACTCCGAGCTGATTAAGAATGTGAATGATGGCAAGGGGCTGAAGGATTTTCTCTCTCTTACAAAAACTGACATTCTGAATAAGGTTGGCATGGGTGCCGGTGGTCAGGGCTGGTACTGGGAAACTGTCTACAGAACCAACGTTCAGACCGCATACAACACTGGTCGCATGATGGGCTTTGAAGAAGACAAACCTCTTGCGCTGCACTTTGTCGGAATTGAGGACTCAAGACAGACAGACGTTTGCCATTCGTTGAGCAATGTTATCAGACCGTATGATGATCCTCTTTGGGAAAAATATATTCCGCCTCTGCATTTCGGCTGCCGTTCGACTGTACGCGCGATTTATGACGAGGACGAACTGCCGGAAGAATGGAGCTCTCTGGAAGGAATTGAAAAACCTGCAAAAGGCTTTGGAACAAATCCTCTTGAAAATGACAGCTGGTGGAATGAGCTTTCAAGCCAGGTCGCACGCGCAAAGGAATATGGCGTACAGGGAGAGATTGAGGCGGCAGGGGTTGCGCTGGGAGTTGGTTCTGGACAGATAAAAGGACTAGAAAAGAATCCAAAAATATCCGACAATAACAGCACAAAATTGGAAATCATAGAAGTGAAAATTGAAAAGGTAGAAGACGAAATAGCTGGTGTAAAAAAAGGTAAGCCAATGACATTTGACGAAGCTGACAATGGAAACGCAAATCCTCATTATGCAATTCATTCAGCAACTTCGGATAATTGTCCAGCATGTGTTTTAAGTATGAAAGCTCGATTAGATGGTTTTAACATTCAGGCAAAACCATATGACGAAAACAGCAATCTAATGTTTACTCTTTCAGAAAATACAAATTTTGGATTAATAAATAAATCAACAGGAACATTTCCTGAATATATAAAACCGAAAGAAAGATATATGCCACGATTGATAGCTTGGTTTGATAATAACTTGAATAATAATGATTATTACAGCATTGAGTTTTACTGGAAAGATTTTACACCAGATGGTCATATTATGATGATTACTAAACAAGATGGTAAATTAATGTTATATGATCCTCAGACAGACCAACGAATAACAGGTAGAGCAATTAAAGATTTCTTGTATACAACAAGATTAGGAACAATAAAACTGTTAAATCTTTCTGATTGCTTTTTGAACAAAGCTGTGGTAGATTATGTATTGGAGGCAAGATTATGACATTGAATAATTTCATTGATTTTTCAAAAGCTCATGGACGATCCTCTGCACGCTTTTTAACAACTTACAGAGGAAAGGATATTTATGTTGGTTATTCTACAGGAACCAAAGGTAGAATGTCAGGTTATCCACTTCTAATGAAAGAGTCTCGTAATAAAGTTGTGGCGTTAAGTAATAAACAGGCTTTGGCAGTTTTACGAACCCTACCAGATGAAGAATAAAATATTGCCTCGGAACTTTCCGGGGCTTTTTTTATGTTCCAATACATTAGGTAAGCCGATAATGTAAGCAGGAGCATAAAATGAATACAATCAAAATTACAGATTTTAATCAGCTTACAGCTTATTCTGAAAAACTACCGACTGACCTTGAATGGTTTGAGGAAAATACATTTGAATTTGCAGATAATATTCCTGGAATAAAATTGCACATAAAAGGTGAAAGATTTGATTCGACAATGAGTACCACTCTTATGAGGTCAATTCTTAAATTACAGGAAGGAGTCTACAGGCAATACTCAATTTATAAATATGGCGAGATTAGAAGACTATCTCCTGAAGAAAGAGCAATGCTTGAGCTTTATGTTAAAGTTGACGAAGGTTCGTCATGGCTTGAAATAGACTTAAAGCCAATAATTGAAACTATAGCGGAGAAAATAAAGAAAATGAATACAAAACAATTTCTTGCCGGAGTTGCGATAGTATCAATAGCAGCAACAATTTGTGTTGTTAGCGATAAAGCATTTGATCATAAAAGAAAAATAAAGGAATTAGAAATTCAGTCAGAAGCTTTGACAGAAATTCAACGAGCAACTGCACAAGCTCAAATAGAGAGCATAAAGGCTACTACTGAGTTTTATAAAGAAATAGCAAAACAAACTGGCACAAGCGAAATTGAAATAAATAACGAAAAAATTGATGCAGCTGCTATAAAACAAATAACAACTTCTCCAAGAGAGAAAAAAGAAAACTCTCAGGAAGTTGTATCAAATTCTTTTAAAGTAACGGATATTCATATTCATGACAGATATGAAGATTCTGCAAAGGATATTTCACTCGACATTATCAGTAAAGATGGAATTGTTTATAAAGATGTAAGTATTCTTGAGGGGCTTATTGATAAAGACGATTATCAGATGCTTAAAGATTCCACAAATAAAAAATTCATGAACATGAAAATTGTTATTACAAAACATGGTGATGAAATAATTGGGGCATTCCTTAATTCTGTTGAAGAAGAATAGAACCTCATTTTGATTGTAAGTCTAAGCCCCGAACTTCCGGGGCTTTTTCTTTTTTAACTCACATTCCCAGCAAAACACAAAAAATCACACACACACCACCTCAAACATCTGTGATTCACCGTTGAATATCGGTGAATCGGCTATCCGTTTAAATAATTTGGGTAATTTGTCATTTATTTAAAAACACCCCCGAAATTTTCAAGATTTTAACAAATTGCTTTTCCCACAATTGCCGCGTTTTTGTGCCTCTGTGATTACATATGCGCAGAGGTCGCAAATGAAAATCTACATTGCCGGAAAGATTACCGGCGACAAGAATTATAAGACTAAATTCAAACGCGCAGAGAAGCTCTTGCGCTCGCTGGGGCATTCTGTAATGAACCCTGCATGGATTGTTCCATCTGATGATTTTACATGGACGGACTATATGCAGATTAGCGGCATGATGCAGGCAAGGTGTAATGCTGTGTATTTTTTGAAAGGCTGGAAAGAAAGCGAAGGTGCAAGGCTAGAGTTCAAGAGATGTCACCAGCTGAATCAGACTGTCTTTTTTGAAGACAGTTCTTTCAGCCTAGAAGAATTAAAGCGTTCCCCACAAAGCCGGAAAAATAAAAACACGAGGTAGTATCAGCTTATGAAAAAGATTCGTACATGGCAGCTCTGCCGCACGGGAACTTTCGGGCAGGATGGAGCAAAGATTACAGAACAGGATTTGAAGGAAATCGCGGAGACGTTCACGCCTACGCGTCCAATCACAATTGGCCACGATGCAGCACATGGCGACAACTTCCCGAAGTTCGGAGACGTACTTGTAATTGACGGTATTTATGATGACGCAAAACACAGGGGCGAAAAGGTTCTTGTTGGTCAGGTTGTTCTGCATCCGGAACTGGAGAAGCAGTTTTCCGACAAGGACGATGGTGACGGCTGCTATAAAGGCTGGAGCGTTACTATTCCAAAACGTGCAAGCGACGGCAAGCGTTATCTTCATAGCCTGGCAATCTGCGGAGCAACTCCTCCAAAGATTCCGGGGCTTGAGCAGCTTATGACAAAGAGCTGCTATTCTGACGGCGATACGGTTGAGGTGTTTGACTTCAGCGACGCAATAGATTATCAGGAGGAAATTCCTATGACGGAAGAGGAAAAGAAAAAAATGGCTGACCTCGAAGCTGAAAACAAAAAGCTGAAGGAAGATGCCGAAAAAGCAGCTGCTTCCAAAAAGGATGATGAGGACAAAAAAGAAAAGTTCTCCGATTCCAAAGAGTATGCAGATATGCAGAAGAAAATCGAAGACCTTGAAGCTTCAAGAAAAGAAGCTGTTGTAAAAGGTGTTTGTGACAAGTTCGCTGATGTTCCAGCCGGCTTGAAAGATAACGTTCAGAAGGTTGCAGGTATTCTTGCTTCCAACACAGAATCTTTTGAGTTCAGCGATAAGGACGGAAACAAGAGCAACAAGACAGCTCTGGATTTGTTCAGCGACCTTCTTTCAGGGCTCATTGCAGCACCGAAAAAAGAGGATGTAACAGGTCGTCAGTTTAATGCTGATGATTTTAACGACAAGAAACCTGACGGCAAAGAAACCGACTGGGGTAAAGTTGCCGCCAAATTGTAAGGAGATAAAACTATGGAAAAGGTTGAAGCTTTCTTTGACCGCGGAGTGCTCCATCCAGGACATCCGCCTATCGTTGACTATGCGACCCTTGCCACTTCGAACAAGGATCTCAAAGCTGGAACTGTATTGAAGTCTGCAAGCGGTGGACTCGCACCTGCTGGTGATTCAGACACACCATGTGCTGTTCTGCTTGCTGATGTTCCTAAGCACTCAAGCGAAGCTACTACAGGTGTTCCTGTTGCTGTGCATGGTCTTATTGTAAAGAGCCGTCTTCTTGACTTCTCTTCATCGGCTGAAGCTGTAGCCAGTGACACTCTCTGTGCAAAGCTTCCTGCAGCTGGTATCTACCTTGTACAGGGTGGATGGTCAGAATCAAACTTTCACTAATAGGAGATTGAAAAAATGGCATTGTACAAAAACGGTTCCATCACCATCAAAAATGAAGACATTGAGCGCGTAATGGCTGCTAAGCCAGAAAACACATCAAACGCTCGTGCTTATTTTAAGCAGACAAAGCTTAAGAACTCTACTCACATTTCTGCAGCAGAGTTGAAAAAAGAATACGGCAATGTTCCTGTCATTGTTCGCGGTGACAACGGTATTGTTCCAAAGCATGGCGTTGATGCAACAGACATCGTGCCAATGCCTATTGAAATTGACGACAAGATTTCTGCCGTTGATATGGACGAGCTCGAAAGAGCTACTGACCAGGGTGTTAATCAGATTGTTGATGAATACCTTGACCAGCATTCGGACATGGTTCGCGAAACAACCAATGCCCTCTGCTGTCAGGCTCACCGCGGTAAGATTGACTACATGATGAAGTCAGGCGGAGAACTTATCCGCTACAAGGTTGATTACGGTGACGTTACAAAGCTTACACTGGAAGAAAGCCTTGCAGGTCTTACTCGTGGCCAGGCTATTGCTGTTCTTACAAAAATGGCACAGCAGGCTAAGAAAAACGGTGTCGGCGGTCCTGGTGAGTTTGTTGCCGGTGCAAAGGTTTATGAGAAGTTCGTTGACTTGCTTACAAAGGCAGAGCTCGACTCTCAGATTAAGGACGAATCGCTCAACATGGGTTCCTTCAAGGTAATCATGGACAACGATTCTTACACTGACATTGAAAACGGCACAAAAGTTACAAAGTCACTTTGTGGTGACTATGAAATCGTATACCGTGCACTCAATGCCGGACAGAAACTCTGCTTCCTTCGCCTTGATGACGTGGTTCAGAGAAGCGCAGTTCCAGTTTATTCTTTCACTGTCAAAGGTGAAGATCAGAGAGGTACAAAGCTTTACACAAAGTCAAAGCCATTCCCTCTCATCAATACCAAGGGTATTGTTTGGGCTGAGTTTGCACAGACAGCAAGCTTCAAGGTAAAGTTTGATGCAGGTGCTAATGGTACTCTTGCAGCAACTGTTGATAACGAAGCCATTGAAAGCGGAGCTGAAGTAGAAGCCGGAAAGACTGTTGTTTTGACAGCAACTCCTTCTGACAACTACGAAGTAAAAGCTTGGAGCGGCAAATCTAAAGACAGCCTTGTTGAAACCGGAACAAACGAGATGTCTATCGAAGTAGAAGGACCTGTTCAGGTTTCTGTAAGCTTCAAGGCTACAAACTAATTAAAAAAAGCCATATAAAAAAAGATTTCATGAGGGCATGGGAAACCGTGCCCTTTTTTTATGCCTACACAAAAAGCCAGTCAGATTTTCTGTGTGATATTTTTATTTTGCACGGAGGTTTGATTATGCCGGAAGAAAACGAAAACCAGGCACAGCTCACAGTTGAGGACTTGAAAAAAGAGCTGCCGGATCAGGATTATGAAACTCTTACTCTTGGAGAAGATACGGTTGCGGTCCGCTGTCTTTTAAAGGCAAAGATTGCAGTTAAGGGAATGGTTCAGAGTACAGGGCATGTTTACAGCGAAGAAAACGAAGTTTGCCGTGAAGCCACTCTTAAATATGCGCTTTATGAAATGTTTGCATTTGTTGGACAGGAAAACCGCGCCCGCGAAAAACTGGAGGACTGTCAGCTTCTGATTGAGACAAACTTTGGAAGCATTATAAAAAAAAGTGATGCAGAAGCTTCTTCTGGACCTGCCGTAGGCTATATGAGTGCTGGAAGAAAAAGCCCTATGGAAAGACGGAGAAACTGATGGGAGTTCAGATAACACGAAGTTTTGGTGAACTTTCCAAGCGGCTAAAAAAAGGCTGTCTGGAACCGACCATGCGCAAAGTGAGTAAGTATCTTGTTTCTTCTGCAGTCGGAAAAATCAACAAGAATATACCGCCTGCAAATGCACCTCTTACCCAGGAGGTAAAACGAGGCAATAAAACGCTGCGCGATAACGGTCAGCTTATGGCAAGCATAGCCCCGCAAAATGGCAAGGACTGGGCAGCTGCTCAGACTAACCTCAAGTATGCAAAGATCCAGCAGGAAGGCGGAACAATCAACAGCAGGGGAAAAGGCTTGTGGCTTCCGGCAAGTGCAAAAACACGTACTCTTATGAGACGTTACAATGCACAGAAACCGGCAGAGCTTATCCAGGCAATGAAAGGTGACGGATATTCATTTTTCAGGACAGGTAAAGTGTTCTGTGCAAAAAAGAAAAAGGGAGAGCCTTTTGCGCTTTTTATCATCAAGCAGAGCATTACGATACCTGCACGTCCGTTTCTTCACATTGATGAAAAAGACGAAAAGCACATCAGAAAAGAAATTAAAAAGGCAGTGCATGAGGCATTGCAAGGAGACAAGAATTGACAATCGAAGAAGTTGTTGAATCACTCAAAGCCGAAATCAAAACTCAGCTGAACTTTCCGGCATTCCTGCTTCCTCAGAAAGCCGGAAACAACACAGCGCACATAGACCTGCTTTACCAGGATATGGATCCAAACGGAGACAGGAACGAAAAGCTTTCGTTCCTGGCAGAATACCGCACAGCCGGAACTCATGCAAAATGGCTTTCTCAGACGGTAAAGCTCAGACGTAAACTCAATGAAATTGAAAATAACTTTATGCCTTTTGAAGCAGATGGCGTAAAGCTTCGTGCCTACTGGATTAGGAACGGAAACGCTCAATGGGTGTACCCTAGTGAAGAAGAAAGCTCTATGCCTGCGGAATATGTTATTCCTTACAGAATAGAGATTGATATACCTACAAGGTTAATAACGGAGGACTAAAATGAAACCGGGTGGAAAAGATGGAAAACTTTACAAAATTGCCGAAGGTGAAGCTGTAACTGGCGGAGCAAGCGTTGCCCTTACTGCCAGCGGATTTTACAAAATCAAGAGTGTCGCAAGTTCAGACAGCTCTCTTCCTGCGCCAGACACAAGCAAGTCAGGCTACAGGGCACTCAAGCCAGGCGATTATGTATGGCTGTGGAAAGGTCAGGCTCTTGCAACTGGAGATGCAGTAATTCCGCTTACTCTGACACTCATCAGCTTTGTAACTGATGTTTCAAACAGCAGAAACGGAAACAAAACCGACATTACAACTCAGGAAAATGTTGAAGTCGGAATCCGCGAATACACCGTATCTCCTTTCTCAGAAGGAAGCGGAACAATCAACGGTATGGTTGACGTTGACTCAGAAGCTCAGAAAGAGCTCTTGAATCAGTTCAGCGCAATCACAGAAGAAGATGATGACGGACATATCACAGTTTACAAGGCAACACAGCGCAAGCAGGATTATATGCTCAGTCGCCGTGAAACCGAAACTGTTGGTGAAATTGCCATGTGGGAACATTTCCCTGTAACTGTAGATTCGCTCACAATGGACAAGCCTTTGGACGGAGCTCAGAACTTCAACTTCAACTATTCGCTCGACGGCGGAAACAATCCTGGCGTAATCTACTACAAGGTTAAAGAGGTGGCATAATGGTTCTGACAGAGCAGCCGAAATACTGGTTCTATCCTGACGTTAAGGACAACCTTTCTCAGAAGGAAGATGAGCAGCTTGCAGTTGAAATCATCCGGCCTACAGGATTCCAGAGTAATGATTTTAAGAAGGTCGTTACCCGTACAGAGTTCTACCCGGATGATCAGCCGTTTGACAAGGACGGTAATTACACCGCGCCTAAAAAGTTCCGCAGCATAACCGTAGATACAAAGTTTGATTCTGCCTTGATTCTGCGCACGTGCGTTGGTGAAGTACGGAATCTTTCTGTCAAAGATACTGACGGAAAGGAACGTAAAATCACCAGCGGAAAAGAGCTTGCAGAATGCCGTGCTTATGGTATCGGAGCGATCATCGACGCAATTGTCGTTGAAGTTTCCGGAGACAAACTCACCGATTCAAAAAAAAAGAATATCGAATAGGACTGCAAATCCTATTTTCGGGCTTCTGGCCGCCAGACTGGGAGCCCGAATATGACGAAAAGTATGAATGCCTTTTTTGGCCGGAAAACGAAACCGGCTACATGAGGCTCCAGCGCAAAGATTTTTCCAACTACATTACAGACGAACTCTCTCAGCTGATTCAGATGTGGCACAGAAT
>JAEEGL010910240.1_pt1 | contig 17534 bp, 11 predicted proteins | sample 9134231 | NCBI WGS metagenome assembly JAEEGL01 (sample SAMN16246548, study PRJNA631951) | gut metagenome | biome: gut microbiome; feature: rumen; material: fiber-attached | host: Bos | place: Iran: Karaj | collected 2018-10 | reverse complement strand
GTCGTTGAAGTGCGACTCGCGGCACCAGAAGTCCGGCTCTTTCTCGTGGACGTCATCGGGGATGTTCGGGTAGAAGGTCGATTCCCAGTCCGTCTCGATGTCGTGGCGGCTGACGCCCAGGACGCCCAGCAACATGTAGGCGAGCGAACCGGTGCGGTCCGCGCCGCCAATGCAGTGGAAGTAGAGCGGGTAGTTGGACGGATCGCAGAACACGCGGACGTTCGTGGCCATCTTCCTCTTGCCGTCGCTTGTGAAGATGCCCTTGTAGCAGGGCGAGGAATACTCGATGAAGTGGATCGACGGGCCTAGGGGCGACTCCACCATGTCAACGGTCTCACCCTTGCTGCGGAGGTCGAGGTCCGTAATGATGCCTAGGGTCTTGGTCATGTAATTGACATCCTCCACGGTGAGGCGGTTGCGCCCCTGGTGTTCGCCCGTGACGGAGTTGTAGTTGAGGCCCTGGCCGCGGAAAGCCATGCCCTGGCGGACGCGGCGGCCATCGGTTGTGCGCCAGCCGCCAAAGTCGCGCATGTTGCCGACCTTGCCCTCGATCTCGATCCAGCGCGGCGCGCGGTCTTCGGTGGCGAAGGTGGCGATTTCCGAGCTAATGGAAGGCCCTATCTTCTTGTCCACATCCGGCTTGCCCCTACCGGTGACGCGCCAGTAGTAGGTGCGGCCGACTTCAAGGTTGGCGCGCGGCACGGTATAGACAACGCTCTTGCCGCCAAACCCCTCGGCGTCCTTGTCCGTTTCGCGCCCAGTCGCCGGATCGACGTCCTTCACGCCAATGTAGCGAATATCGGCGCCCTTGAAGCTGGGGTCCTTGCCAATCTCGAGCTTCCACGGGCCGGTCTCGTCACCGGTCACCTGCCAGGTGAAGACCACGGGCTTAGCCTTGCGCCAGAAGCTGTCGTGGCGGATGACCTTGCCGCCATGCTCACGGTCTTCCCGGAAGAGGGCGATGCGGTCCCCAAGGGTTGGCAGCTCCATGACCTTTCTCTGCGCGTCGGGGACGAGCGAGACGGTCGCGCCGCCCACTGGCGAAACGGGGACGATTGCGGAATGGGCCGTGATAGCCGCGCCTGCGGCTGCGATGGCGAGAGTTGAGAGACGGATGGCGAATGGTATGTTTTTCATTATTCAATTCTACCAATTTCTCCGCCAAATGCAAGGATTGCCGACGCCACTGCGACAAAGGGCGAGACACAGAACCGCATCATCATCCCTATTCCATTTTTACCGGGCTATCCACCTAAAAATGGAATCCAACCTCTTAGCCACACCGCCGCGCGGGGCGCAAAAGGCCAGCACGGCGCGTGTCGGCGCACCGTATGGCTACAGAAGCGAAGTCATGTAGAGCGGCAGATATGTGATGCCGTCTTTTTCCGACAAATCCTTTACATGAAGGACAACCGGCGAGGCCAACTTATCCCTATATTTCGCCGTGAATTTGTCAAGAGACGCATGATCATACCTTTTTGAGGACTTCACCTCAACTGGGCGGATGTTGTGCCGTCTCCCTATTGAGGCTACGGAAACCAGAAAATCAATTTCCATGCGATCGGACTTCTCAACGGGCGAGGACGAGAAGAAATACAGATCGTGTCCTGCTGCCGTCAGCATCTGCGCCACGATGTTTTCCGCGAACATGCCCTTATTAAGTTCCAGTGAATCAAAGAGCAGTCGTTTGTGCACCTGCTCGGAAACAATCTGGCTTCCACTGAAAGCAAGCGACACCAAAAGTCCCGTGTCGGACGCATAGCACTTGAGCGTGGCGTGGTCGGCGTTGATGCCAAGCCCGATGCCTGGGTCTGTCGACCTATAGCAGGCGTTGACCACCATTGCCTCCTTCAGCCACATAAAGGCGTCCTCGTATCCCCGCATGCGTGCGTTGGCCCCTAGCGCGGAGAGGCGGAACTTCTTTTCATGCTTTGAAAGTTGCGCCGCGATTCCATCGAATACAAGTTCCGTCTTGAGGGCATATCTTCCCGCATGTTTCCTTATGTCCTCTCGATAGAGCTTCAGTATCCTGCGCTTGACGGCATCGACCTTGCCGAGATCTGAAGATTTGACAAACTCCTCGACAGCCTGCGGCATCCCCCCCACAACCATGTATTCGCGAAAAAGATCAAGCGCCTTCCTGTGCAGCAGCGCCCCCATTGGCTCCTTTCGGGCATAGTGGCCGCGAATGGCATCCATAGTCATGTCGTCGCCCTTCGCCCAAAGAAACTCCTCAAAGTCCATTGGATGCAGTTTAACTCGAATCTCTTCGGATGGGATCACAATCTCCCGCACATTCTCATCAATGGAGACTAGCGACCCCGTTTCAAGATAATCGTAGCGCCCATCCGCGACAAGATGCTTTATGGACTCCCGCGCCTTGGGACACATCTGCACCTCGTCAAATATGAACAGAGTATCCCGTTCGTGAAGCCTCACTCCGTAATACTCGGAAAGTTTTAGGAAAAGCGTGTCAAGTCGGTCTTGGTAGTTCTCGAAAAGCGCCTTAACTTCCTTTGGCGCCTTGGCGAAGTCTATTGTGACATGTGTCCGATATTCGTTTCTTGCGAATTCTTCGGCAATGTAGCTCTTGCCGACGCGCCGTGCGCCGTCAATTAGAAGTGCAGTCTTGGAAGCCTCATTTCGCTTCCACTCAAAAAGCCTGTCGTAAATCTTGCGTCTCATGCCTTGCTCCTGCCTGAAATTCACAAGAGAAATTATATCACAAACGCAGATTTCTATCAATGATCACTGCACGTTTTGGCGAGTTACGGGATAGAGTTTTGACACGTTTTGGCGAGTTACGAAATAGAGTTTCGGCACGTTTTGGCGAGTTATTTGGATTTCTATTTTAGGGAATATGTTGAACTATCGTTATGGGTCTCCCTTTCTTTTTTGCCCCCATGTGTGTATGTTTCAACATGGGGGATAGGCTTACGCAACACCGCCCTAGTGGAGTATGAACATTGAGGGGCCGCCAGTGGCGCGAAGGGTGACGTCAATCGGTTCGGCAGCGCCGTCAAGAGTCAGGGAGAGTTCAACGTCGGCATCGCTCCCAACGGACTTGAGCAGCCGCCATCCGGCGGAGCCGTCCAGGTCTGGAACTGGCTCGCCGTCCACGGTGAGCGCCCTTGCGTCGAACGGTATCGCCATCACGGCCTTTTTCTGGAACCTCGGCCATTCGGGCGTTGAGGACAGCCTCGCGCGCGGGGAGATTGCCGATCCATTTGAACCGCAACCCGTCACGGCGCCGAGGTAGGCCGTCTTCACTGTGCCGTCGTCGAAGGCGATCGTCATGGTGTAAACGTCCTCGTTGGTGCCGTCGGCATCGGGGAGGCTGACTTCAAGCGATTCGCCAGTAAGACCAGTCCAGGTGCGGCGGTAGTTGTCGCCCTCGATGGTAATCGTGGCGTTCGTCGCCCCCTCGGGCTTGTCCCAGCGGAGGGTCGTCCCGCCAAAGGAGGAGGTGTGCCAGAGCAGCGACTCTGCCGCGTTGGCGTAAATCGTCGTCGGCTCCGATGCGGCGGCGATTGCCCAAGGCGGCCCCCACGCGGCCTCTTCAGCGAAGGACGCGCCGGCAACCAGATAGACCGGGGCTTCGGTGAAGCTGACCTGGCGTCCGTTCCTCGGTGACGCGATCCTGTTGCCATACATGTCGTAGCAGGTGTCGTCTGTCGGCTTGAGTACATTTCGGATTTCCGGGTCTGTCATGACTTTCCGATCGCCCTCCACGCTCCAGATGACGAAGATGTCCGCGCCGTAGTCTAGCATATAAGTTGAAAAGTAAGCAGTTCTTCCGCACCATGGTCTAGTGGAACGAGATTGCAAGACCACGGTGCGGAACGGCTAGTGCGGGAAGGAAGCAGTAAGGCGCAAATAGGTGAACGGAGAGATTCTACGTAATAGGCGGAAAATGGCTGGCTAAATGTGGGCTATCAATCCCTCTCGACTCTCCTCGATTCTTCTCACCGAATGCATCCGAGAAGGATGCCAGAGATGCCGAGGACGGCGCCGACGGACTGACGCAGGTCGATGCGCTCGTGCAGGGCAAGCAGTCCGTATGGGAAGAAGCCGACGATGCACGAGGCGACCACGACCGGATACCCCATGGATCCGGCGCCGAGACGCTCGAGCCTGTCAAGTCCGGGGAAGGCAAGATACCTGCTCGTGAGGAACGAGATCGAGCCCAGGACTGCGGCATAGGCGGCAAGTGCCCGGAGTTCGCCGGGAAGCGGCCGCGCGGAAGTCCGTCCGCGAAGACGCCGGATTGCAAGGTGCGCCAGCGCCGAGAGGAGGAGGCTCGAATAGACGGCCAAGGTGCGGAAGGACGGCGAAAAATCCTTTCCGCCTTCCAGATAGGAGGGCAGATTCGCGCCGCACTGGTTGATTCCGCAGCAAAGCATTCCAAGGAGAGCGGCGGGAAGCCATTCGCGAAGCGGACGGCTTGCCACATCTCCGGCGGCCTTCGAGGAGCCTCCCCGCGAGGCGTAGAAAAAGATGCTTGCAACAATCATGGCGATTCCGCAGAGACGGCGAGAACCGGCGTGTTCGCCGAAGACGAGCCACCCCATCAGGAACGGATAGACAAGACCGGACTGGATGATCGCCCATACGATTGAATTCGGTCCCCGCTTCATCGCCCGTCCCATGAACACCATCATGAGGTAGTTAAAGAGGCCGCAGACAAGAAGCCCGCCGACAACGAGGATGCGTGTCGCGAACGGGCAGGAGGCATCCGGAAGAAACGGCTCGGAAGAGGCAGCCCACCCGGCCAGGCCAACAACCACGCACGCGGCACAGCCGAAGATCTGGTAGAGCGCGAGATTGTAGCCGCGCCGCTCGATATGGCCGACGACGGCGCCGGTGGGCACCAAGCTGAACCCCATTGCAACGAGAAGAAGCAGTGCCGTGGTCATCGCTTTTGCCCTTTATTTTGATCCGGGGTCCGCAAGCGCGAACCTCACGGCCGCGTAGGCGTGGGGCGGCATGGCGGCGAGCGCGAGGCCGTCGGGGACGGTTTCGAACTCCCCGCGCAGGCTGGCGAGGACGTGCGCCCTGCCCTTCGCAACGATTTTCACGTCCGTCGGCGAGTCGCCCATGTTCTCCAGAAGCACGGCATACTCTCCCTTCGCCCGATCGCAGTGGACGATCTGGTAGATGTCCGGCGTCGGCGCACGGACGGACACCGCCAGTGGCTCGTCGGACGCGATCGGCCCGTCGAACCGCGTCGGAATTCCCTTGCGCCGCAGGGCAAACGCCTCCACGGGCATGGAGTAGAGCGCCGCCAACCGCGCCTCGCCGATGAACGTCGCCGGCAGTTCCGCCGCCCGCAGACGGTGCTGCGGACAGTCCACCTTCACGCCATACGGCATCGTGCCCGCGAAGACGCGCCGCAACTTGGGGTCGTCCGACATGTCCGCGAGGTGCGCTTCCAGATAGCCCGGCTCCGAGCGGTCGGCTCCATAGCAGAGCATGTACTTGTGGCGTCCAAGATGCCCGTCAGCGATGACGGCCTTATCGTATAACTCGCATCGCCATGCCGGCACCTGCGAGACTTTGCGCGGATAGGGATCGTTCTCGTCGATGACCGTCATTTCCAGTCCTCGCGTCCATGCCGACTGCAGCCGCACGGATTCGACGATGTCCGCAAGTCCCGTTCCGGGCAGTCCCCTGGCGTCCTTCCACCACGGTGCGCCGGTTATGCGCAGAAAACCACGCCCCTTGCCCGCGAAGGCGCCGACGAGTTCCGGTAAGTCGCACCCCTCCACGTCCCAGTGCGTGTAGCTGGCGCAAAGCCCCATGCCGACCGCCGGATCGACCTCGTCAACCGCACGGCGCAGTTCGTGCGCCAGCCCGATCGCCACCTCGCCGCCTACGTCGAGGTAGGCGGTGCGCAATGCGTTCGGCTTGCCCGTGAACGCGGCCTTCACGTCCTCGCACGTGACCAGCTGCCGTCCGCACTTCGCCGCCGCGAGCGCAAGGTGGCGCGGACACGAGCAGCCGACAAGGCCTCGCGCGGACTGCACGTAGTCGTCGTCCATCAGAATGAACCTGGCGCCGGCGCGCGCGACGTCGCGCACGTTGTCGGCGAGCGCGCGTCTCAGTTTAGGATCTAGCGGACACACTGCTCCGCAATTCGGTTTCCCCTCGAGATTCGTGATCTTCACGCATCCCTTGAAGAACGGACGCTCCTCGATGCCTCCCCAGCCGAAGCCGGTGATCCACACGCCCACGGAGAATCCGGCCGCTTCGAAGTTCGGAATCTCCGCGGCGAGCTTGCGCAGCAAGGACTGTCTCCGCGCGCCCTCGACGAACAAGTCGGGGACGGCCAGCCACACGACGTCCACGCCCGCGTCTTTCGCGTCGGCAACGAACGTCGCCCGGTTTTCGTCCGTGACCTCGTCCAGCACCACCTCCGAATACAGGTCCGCATCGTATATCCCGGTCCATGCCCGAGCAGTGCAGTTCATCTGCGACGGATTGCCGTCAACGGCGTTGGAGAATTTCATTGTCAGGTCCTCTCGGTTGTTTCACGAAGATTGGTTGCACGGACGGGAGCGCGGCGTCGGCATCATATCGAGGCCGTGCGCGGACGCAAGGCGCGGCCGTGATGTCCTTTGAGTGGAAGGTTCCGGGCTTTGCCTCGATGGTTGCATCGCGGCCGGAGCCGTCGTTGTCGTTCACCATGAGGTTGAAGCGAATGTTGCCGGAAAGGGCGTTTGTGGCGAAGCCAAGTGCCGGATTGCACGGAACGAGCGCGTCGTAGCGCGTGATGTTGCCTTCGCGGCTTGTCTTGAGCGGGATGGCGGCTGCGGCAACCGAGGCGTCGAAGCCCGCAGGGGCAAGGGTGCAGCTTGCATCCGGGCGGCCGTCGTCGAGATGCGCGAAATTGAACTCCCAGAATCCGGCAAGCCCCTGCCACGAGACGAGGACTTGAATGTCGTCGCCCCGCCACTGTTCAGTGCCGGAATACGGTTGGCAATGGATGTCGTCGCGCACGTCGGCGCGGACGCGCAGGCCGCCGGGCTCGACGCTGAGCCGGACTTCGGCCGAACAATCTTGCGGCCCTTTCCAGAGACGTTCCACTTCTGCCGGATTTGCCTCGAAGAAGTCGAAGACCTGCTCATGGCGGTCGAGGACGAACGTCGGAGGCGTCCCTTCCGTAGCGCCGGACGGCGCGGCTACTCTCGGTATCGCGATTGCGCCGGGGAGTGGCTCGTCTAGCGCGGCGGCGAGCGAATCTTCGTCGATTTCCGCGAAAGAGGCGCCTTCCAGCACCAGTGCGCAAGGCTCCGAGGACATCGGAATCGCGACTTTGCCGCCGACGATTTCGAGCGCCTCTCTGTTGCCCATGACATCCACGCGCCAGGCTTTTCCGGCATCGGTTGCGAATGCCACGTCGGCGCCGCCGCCCGACGAGGCGGTTTCGTTCCACAAAACGAGCACGTCCCGTCCGTCTTTCGCGAATTCAAGGCAATGCACTCCGCCGTCTTCGCGGACGATGCGCACGAAATCCCCGCCGCCCACGAGCGAGGCCAGCGCCGAGAACGCCACGAAGGTCTCTCGTGGATAGTAGTCGGCCGAGAGCATGCCGTACCACTGCTCGGAATCGTGCGGATCCCAGCCTGTCGCCTTGAGGTTGTACCAGATGTAATCGACGCTTCCGTGCGCCCAGGCCCAGAGCGTTTTCTTCCAGACCGCCATGGCGGCGGCGCTCTCGCCCCAGAGGCTGCTCAACGCGGTTTCGTTCGAATACCAGGGCTTGTTCGAGGTCCCGGTCCGTTCGCGCATCGCGAAAAACTCGTCGCGGATCATTTTGACGTACTGCGCGAAGTTCCTGTGCAGATGGATGGTTTCGACGTCGTAGAAATCCGACGCATTGCTCATCATGTATTCGTGCAAACCGGGATTGCCGTGGCGCACGACCATCTCGGCGTCGTTCGCAAGCGCCCAGCCGTTGGGGATGACGCAAACGTCGGGACAGCCGCGCTTGAGACCCTCGTATGCCTCGCGCTGGACGGCGACGGCCTCGCCGTGCGTTCCGTGGAAGCCGAGATCCCACTCGTTGCCGATCTCGTAGTAGTCGATGCGAGTGCCATAGCGTGCGGCGAGTCCTTCGCAGAAATGTTCGAAAGCGCCGAGGACGGGACACGAGCGCGTCCAGATGCGCCAGTCCCTGCTCGTGCGCATTTCGGGTTTCACGGCCCAGTGCGGGATGGAGAAGATGATGGCGTCGATGGACAGTCCGCACTCCTCGATGGTGGCGAGGAGGGTGTCGGTGAAGTCGAAGTTCCAGCTATTGGGGCCGTAAGGCAGAATGTGGTCCATCCTGGCCATGTCGCTGCGCGCGAGCTTGGCGCCGCACGCGACCATGGCGGCGGCGGTGAGGCGACGGTCCTTGGCGGAAAAGCGCGCGATGTGCCAGTTGATGCCAAGGCGGAAGCGTCCGCGCGGCACCTTCGGCGTGCGCTCGTGGATGTCCATGACCGCAAAGCGCGTCTTGACGGCGACTTTCGAGCCGTCGTCGGCCTCGAGATCGCCCGTGATCCGCCAGACGCCCTTCGGAAGCGCTTCTCCGGCCACGATCGGGATGTCAACCGACTCGCCTCCCGAAAGCGCGACATTCGCCGGAATGTCAAAAGCGCGCCCGTGGAAACCCGTGGTCTTGAGAACTCCGCGCACGGCGACGCTTTCGCCTGCGGCGTTTCGGATGCGCAGCATCGGCGTTTCCCCGCCATCGCCACGCACGACGTGGAACGGGCTTTGCGTCACGGTCTCAATGCGTAGTGCGCCGGCCTTGTCGGTGGCGTAGGCGCCGCGCAGCGAAGAGAAGGCCACCTTCCACGGGCCTTGGCACGTTTCGTCTCGGAAAGCCTCGACTGCCACGAATTGGTAGAGCTTGGCAGGGTCGAGATGCGCCGCGAAGCGCACTGCGGATGGTGCGGCGCCGTCCTGTCCGGGCGCAAGCGTGGCGCGGAAGACGTGACTCTCGCCTCCGGGGAAATCCTTGAGCACGATGCCGAGCGTCAGAGTGCCGACGTCGCCTCCGGCCGGCGCCCCTTCAAGGACGAACGCTTCCGCGCCGGGAATCGGCTTCATGCCGGGGAAGCTGTTGTAGTCCATCCTGACGCCGCAGCCGCCAGAAACGGAAACCACGAAACGCCCGGCATCGTCCCAATCGCCGGCGACACCGCTTTGCATCGCCCAGATGTCGGAGTCCCGGATGAAGCACGGCAGCGCTTCCTCGTGGCGGACCTTGCCCGCGACACCGCTGTCTCCGCCGCTGCCTGCGACGGCGGGGAAGCAGATGGCGACAGCAAATGCGGCGGCGCATCCAAGCAGCCTGACGGAGTCCCTCATGCTCAATCTCTACAGATGGCAACGAGAAAAGAGTGCGGCGGCATTTCCGACGGCATCGCGACGGCTTCGTCGGTCCTGCCGTCATCCGTGACACGACATTCGGAAACAGAGCCTTTCCCGTCCACGCAAAGCGAAAATGGGATGGCGTTGCCCGAATCGTTGGCGACCATGACGGCCGTCGAACCATCGTCGCCACGCGCGGCGGCGGCGCAAAGGGATCCGTCCCCGGACACGGTGGCTTCCACGGCCGTGCCGCGCTTGCGCAGTTCGTTGAAGGCCGTGAAGGCGTAGTAGGCCTTGTGTGGCTTCAGAGTCATCGGGTTGAAGAGTGGCGAGTAGTTGCCGACGCCGCAGCTCGCGTCGTAGATGCACGCCAGGTCGCAGGGGCCGTTCTGGAGAGCGACGAGTTCGGCGGCGACCCCGGAAGCCTGCAGCGCGGAGCCGAGGTTGTCGTGGCCCACGTATGGCAGCCATTCGTTGAAATGGCGCTCGCACTTGTCGCGCGTGAAGCCGTGCTCGCTGAGGTGTTCGTCGGCGAAGCGCACCTGCCGCATGGCTTCGTGCGGCGGCGAGTAGGAGTGGAACGAGAAGAAGTCGAGCGGCCATCCGTTGTCCCGCGCCGCCCCGAGGAAACGGTGCGAACATTCGACGAAATACTCCATGCGCGGAGAGGAGTTGGCGGCGGGGATGTGGTCGGAGCCGACGCCAGCGTAAAAGCCGCAGTGGCCGTAGCCGCCGATCTTGAGGTGCGGGAATTTCGACTTCAGGTAGGGCGCGACCGTGCCGTAGAGCCTCATGTATTCGGAGAACGGCGCACGGAACATCGGGTTGGCGGAATCTTCCAGCGTGTCGAACTGCTGGTTCTCCGGCTCGTTCCAGATTTCCCAGTACGACACCTTCATGCGGAAGCCAGCTGCCCAGCCTTCGGTATAATGGCGGATGACATGCTCGCAGATACGGGCCCACTTCGCGAAGTCCTTCGGCGGAACGGAGTTCACCGGCGGCAGCCGCGCCGGATAGGCGACCCAGTTTTCGATCGTGACGCCGAGCCGGAAATACGGCTCTACGCCATGCGCGTCCAGCGCCGCCATCAGCGAATCGGTGAAGGCGAAGCGATAGTTCGCGGGATCGTTTTCGTCCGTGTCGAAGACGGGAAACAGGTTCGGGATATCGACATAGAGTCCGCCGCCGAGCCAGCCGCCGACATCGTGGAGGCGAGAATACGGGATTCCCGCCTCCTGAAGGTAATGGAACATCGGCCAATCACGCAACGCGCCAACCATGGGCGGCTGTCCCACGCCGTTGACCGACTTCACCGGGCCGACGGCGGCGCCGGGGTTGATCCGTATGTTCGAAACGCCCATTGTTTCACCTTTCAGAACGGGCCGGGCATCCCAAGCGCGTTACCGGACATAAAGCACGGTTGGGCCTTCGCAGACGGTGGTGAAGAAACGGACGCGGTCGCCGGAGAGCGTTTCTCTCTCGATCGCGAACCTCCGCCTCTTTCCCGTTTCGGAATCGACGAATGTCGCCGTTCCCCCAAGAGCCGAGGCGATGGTTGTCTCCATGCCGGACGGCACGTTGACGATAGCGCATTTGACCGATGTGCCGCCCGCCGGAAGCGACCCGCTGATCGTTGCCGGAAGCGACGGGCCGGAAAGCGTCAGATACGAGGAGTCGTTGACGTAAAGCCCATCGGCGGCGACATCCGGATCCGACGGCGAAAGCGCCAGTTCAAGCCCCGCGCCGTCGGCGAAGGTGTATTTGATGGCGCTCGAACCGGCGCGTTTGACAGGCCGTACATATCCGGCGGAAACGGTGAGAAACGCGCTGTTGCCGCTCACCGTCCCGCCGATGCCGAGCGTGCCGGCGCCGGTCTTCACCATCGGGCCTGCGGCGATGAATCCGTTCAGCACCATCGGGATGTCGAGCGTCAAGGCCTTGCCCTCCCCGACGTCGAACGTGCAGGGCGCGGTGACGGTGAGGCCGCGGTTGGAGTCGTCGATGGTTAACGTGTCAGCGGCTTCCAGAACGGTCTTGCAGGCAAACCGGAGATGTGCGGCGTTGAATGTTTCCGGATTCCCGCCGAGATTCAACTCGTCGTGAAGCACAAGTCGTATCCCCTGGACGACGGTTCTATACCGGCTTGTTTCCAGCGACCCGGTGAAACCTGGGTTCTCGGAAGTGATTTCGCACATCCTGGTGTCTTCGGCCGACGTGTAAACCTGGTTTTGTATCTTCAGCGGAAGCGACCCGGAAATCCCGGCGTCGATGCGGAAAGACCTGCCGTCGTTCGCTTCGATTGCAAACACGACTCCGCCATCGGTAGGATTTCCGCGTAGCGAAATGCTTCCCGTTACGGTGTTGGTGCCCTCGGTGCCAGCCTTGATCGTAGTTCCGGGCCAGCAGCGCATGTCGCCAATGGTTGACGGACGGGATGGGGTCCCTTTTGTCATAAGAATGGCCCCCGGAGCAAAAGTCAGCGACTTGCCGCCGAACGGAACGCCTTCCACGCCTCTGATGAACGTGCAATCGGCGGAGACGTCGTAGCCGATCAGGTAGTCGGCGGTGTTGTGCACGGACTGGTTGTCGCTCCAATACTGAGCGGGCATGTTGTAGTTGCAGTTGTTGAAATACGAGGAGTAATAGACAACGCTGCCTGTCAGGGTCAGGTAAACCGTCTGGATACCGCCTTCCGTGACGATTTCGACCGTCTTTTCCATGAGGTCGAAATCGTCTGCGGTCACATCGAAGTCGCCAGCCGACACCGTTCTTGTCGCCGTCGGAATCTTCAGCACGGCGATCCGGGTCGTCGCATTGGTGAGCGGGAACGTCCCATAGACGTGAAGCGGAATTTTTGCATCTTGCACTGTCAGGACGGTCCCCGCCGCGAACGAAGTGGCGTCCGCCGTGCCGTCGCGGTGGATGCGCGCGGCGATCCGCGCCTTGCTCTTCAGCGTGAACGTTCCGCCCGCGAAGTTCGTCACGCAGAGAGTTCCGGAATGCAGCGTAGTCGGAACGGCCACGGTTCCGAGCATCAGGGCGTCGTGTCCGTCGGAAACGTAGCCGTCCCTGACCGTCGGAATGTTGTTGCCGTCCGTCGTGCGGTACATTGCGTCGGAACCTCCGGCTACCGTGAGAGTCACATTCGCTCCGGCACTTTTCGTCATGGGCATGGCGCACTCGACTTTCCCCGTGGTGACGTTCATTATCCAGTCGCCCGAGGCGAAGGTGATGCCCTTTCCCGCGTCCGGCATCGTGCCGTCGAAATCGAAGACGATTGCACTGCGGTGGGGCGAACTCAAGCCGGCAAGTTGAATGGCGTCCGCGGCGTATGCCGTCCGGTTGCCGCCAAGCGCCTCCGGACTTCCAAGAACGACCGTCAGCGCACGCCATGGTTGGAAACACCATTTTCCGCGATAGTCGGGCGAACCTCCCTGCAACGTCAACAGGGCCTTTGACATTTTGACGGCCAATCCCGAAGTCTCGTCTCCCGCGAACTCATGGCCGTTCTCGAAAGTCAGCGAAGCAAGATCGATCCGGGAGCCGTCGCTCAGGTAGCCAAGAACGAATGGCGCGGTCGCCGGAGACCGGACGGTCGTCCTGCCCGCCCCGAAGAAACACGTAGCCCCGTCCCTGCCTCCATAGCAGAGGTTTCCGTTGGCAAGAATCAAACTTGGCACCATCACTTTGCCACGTGGCAAAGCAGTAAGCGATCCGGCAGTCCCGCCGACTTCGCCGATCTGGAGGCTGTCTCCCGCGAATTCATCGACCATTGTATCGTTGGACAGCCCGCCCGCATACAGGCTATGAACTGCGACATAGTCGTTGCCGGAAGCAGGAACGCTCGGAGACGAGTCTCCTGCGGCTTGCCAGTTGTCCCGGCGGAAGGAGTACTGGCCGGAGGCGTCGTTCGCCACCGAATATTTCGTGTCCGCAAACGAAGAAGACGCGATTGACGCGAATACCGCGACAGCAGCCAGTGATGCGACTAGCGAAGCGCGAGCATTGCCGGTGCTGGCACAGTTCGTGCGAGAGTGAGTTGTCTGTTTCTGCATGGTTTGTTCCTTTGCGTTAGGTTTGGTGAGGTGGCGCCACGCGACCGCGCGGCAATTTAATTATGGAAAAAATAATATCAAATGTTTTGGGACATGTCAAGGCTGAAAATTTTAATAATGATATGTAATGCAATTATGTATCAACTTTTGAGCCCGAAAAAGTTGAGACATAATTGGAAGTTTGGCGCTGATGCGCCCTGGAAGTTCAATGAGCGCTACCGCGCCGAGGCAGGGAAACTGTCGCGCCGCCCCGCTACGCGGGCCATCGGATTTTGGAAATGTGAAAATGTGAAAGTGTGAAAACAGCCAACAGCCAATGTGGAAATGGGGGCTAGAGGCTAGGGACTAGGGGCGGCTTCCGTTCCGGCCGCAGCGCTTAACGCAAGTCGCTTCGCGACACGCAAGGGTTACGCTCGCATCGATGTGGCTACGACGGGCCATGCCCTACGCCACAATCGATACTCGCGTGGGGGGTGATGGGCCTTGCGGCAAAAGCGATTGTGGCGTAGCCGCCACGGCGGCAGGGCGGGGTGTCCGCAGGAAGCGGATGGCTGCGGGGCGCGGGCGCCGTAGGCAGACCGGCACGCGACGAGAGCCATCCCTGCGGACGCCCCGCCCCCAAAAACCGTTCCACTCGTCGCCTGCGTAGCGGGCAGTAAGGGAAATGGCGCAGTAGCGCCTTGGTGGTTGAACGGCTCTATTCCAGCACCACAAGCTCCTGGTCGTGGGTGCGGGCCTGCGGCTCTGGCGGGAGTTTCCCATCCATGCGGGCGAGGAGCAAGGCCGCCAGGTCGGCGGCTGAGCGCTCGTTGTGCTTTTCAATTGTAACGATGGGCCTGGTCTTCTCAAAGTCGCCAAGGTCGTTGTTGCGGACAACATTGTCGTAACCGGCGACGAGAATGTCCCGGTTTGGCTCCAATCCAAGGTCGCGGATTGCCGCGATAACAGGCGGGACCCATTCGTCAGAAAGGCAAAGCAGGGCATCGACCCCGCCCTTACCGCGCAACTCGACAATCTTTGACATGGCCAGGGCGCGGAAGATGCTGAAACGCCTTCCGCCCTGGGCATGGACACGCAATTCCATGTCGCCAAGGGCAACGCAGGGATGCGGCTTCAGCCGTGCAGCGCACATGGCTTCGGAATAACCCTCCAGTCGTTCGTTCATCCAGTAATTTATGGGAGGGTGAGGGAAGAAAGGCATGATGTGCCGGCAGCCCCGCTTAAGCAGCCATTCAGTAAGCATACGCGCCCCTGCGCGATGGTCGGTGTAAACGCGGTCGAAGGAACGAAGTTCCGGGGCGTTGCCGTAAACGACGGCCGGGACGTGCGCCTCGCGGCAGCGGGCAAGCGCATGCAGGGCTATCGGGCGGTCGTTCGCAGAACTCGTCACGACCATTCCCGCCGGCGGCGAGCGGAAGAAGGAGTCGATGTCGGCATCGGAAAGAACCTCGCTGGCGAGGAACATCACATGCTTGCCGGCAAGCGAAAGGCGAGGGACAAGCTCCAGGGCGAGATAGGCGTCCGACCAGCGCGGCGCGTTGCGGCCTTCGGAAAAGCGGCCAAGTTCGCCCAGCACACAGACCGTCGAAGCGGCCAGCGGCGCGGTGGCGGAAGTGTCGGGGACGAAGCGCTTGCGGGCGTTAGGACCGCGACGCTCGATGAGGCGGCAGCGCTCGGCCTCGACCAGCGCCGCGGCGGCGGTGTTCCGCGCCACGCCAAGGGTCGCCGAGAGCTCGTTCACCGTCGGGACGGCGTCGCCGGGACGCAGAGTGCCGGCGGCAATGGCGTCCGCCAGCCACCGCATGGCGCGGGCGCGCGGCGACCGCCCCCGCGTTCCTTTTGCAACTGCTCCGTTCATTGCTTCAATCATACCACAACGCCCCGCGCGGCGCAAAGGAATGCCCCTCTGCCTGCATCAGTCCAACCCTAGCAACTGGCCGAAAGGCACAATTGCATCAAAATATCCATCGGCTTCAACTATGGGTGCCAAATTGCCATCGTAAACAAGCGCGGTTTTGATGGAACAACCATTCCGTCGAGGCATGCGGCGGACCTTCTCCTGCATTTCATCAATCACATCTCTGCCGATTTCACGCATGCGCTTGACTTCAACAAGGCAGACTGAACGCCGCGTTTGCAAGAGCAAATCCACTTGGACGCCATTTCCAGCTCCGCTCCTGTCGCCAACCCGACGGTATGGAGCCGCGGAAACAATCTGCGCAGCACCAAGGCCAAGCGGCGCGAGCAGCTCACGGTAGTTGTTGACGACAAGATTCTCAAAAGCCAGCCCCGCTATTGCGTTCCATCCTTCCAAGGCATCGAGGCCGCCAAAGGTGAAGGCATCGGCGTCTATGACAGCCTTGGCGGGTTCGATGTATTTTAAATAGAATCGCGCGTAGTTGTCGCGCAGACGATAACGTTTCTCACGCAATGGCCTGCCGGTTGCCGGGTTGTTCCCCTCGTCCGCCGAAGCGAAGCCACATTCCACGAGTTGTTCCAGCGCGCCGGAAACACGCCCACCGCGCTCCATGCCGATTTCCGCAGCGATTTCCGCAGCGTTCTTCGGGCCATCCGCAAGACACCGCAGGATGGTGGACGTGAAGTTAGGCTGCTTGGTGACGACATCTGAAAACATCTCATCGAAGTCTTCGCGCAATACGCCTTTGGGACGAAAGCACAGTCGCCGGATATTCTCGGCCGCAGTCGCAGACGGGTCTATCTCCTCCAAATACCGTGGAATCCCCCCAGCCACAGACAAGAAGTCAAGAATCTCCCGACGGTCAATTCGGGAAGCAGCCTTCCCCCAGAATTTCACACATTCGGAAAGTGGCAGTTCCGGCACGACAACATCCAGCGAGCGTCGTCCGTAAAAGGTGCCGCTTTCCACAATATTGTCGCGTATCCATGTCGAAACACTTCCGCACACGACGAGGATGAGCCTTGGATGCTTTTTCAATCGATTGTCCCAGGCGATTTTGAGTGTTCCGGCGAATGTCGGGTCGTAATGGGCCATCCAGGACACTTCGTCTAGCAGGACCACTGTCCTGCGGTTGTCGGCGATCTCCTTATCAAGACGGAGAAAGGCGTTGAGCCAATCAGTTGGAGGAGAGGCGTCGCCACCTGTCTGCGAGGCGAGCTGCTTCGCAAAGTGGGCAAGCTGCGCCGCATTGCCAAGCTTCGGCGCGGGACGCAAACCCTCGATTTTTATAAAGGCAGCGTCGGAACGAGCCGCGAAAGTCTCGATAAGCGTTGATTTGCCAATCCGCCGCCGTCCCCGGCAAGTTACAAGCGATGACGTCCGCTTTCGAAACAATGCTGACAAATCCCCCAGAATCCCACTTCTCCCGTAAAACATTGTATGAATCCTCCCCTGCGACTCCTTTATTAATTGCTTTGGAATTAAGTTTAGCGGACTGCTTGGCAAATGTCAAGAATTTTGTCCCCTAAATCGGAAAAATGAAATTAGGGGACATTTTTTACAGCCATGAAAAATGTCCCCTAAATTGAAAAATTCGATTTAGGGGACAAATCCGAGGGCTAGTGAAGTATGAATATTGAGGGGCCACCGGCGGCCCCGGCCACAAAATAGACGGGGTCTTCGGTGAGACTGAGGTTCGCCCCATTTACCGGATAGGCGATTTTGTTGCCGTAGAGGTCGTATGCCGTCGCCTGACTCAAGTCGCTGCGGAGATTCCCTGAAATTGTCGCCGTCCTGTTCCGCGCAACGCCAAGGGTCGCCGAGAGCTCGTTCACCGTCGGGACGGCGTCGCCGGGACGCAGCGTGCCGGCGGCAATGGCGTCCGCCAGCCACCGCATGGCGCGGGCGCGAGGCGACCGTCCCCGCGTTCCTTTTGCAACTGCTCCGTTCATGGCTTCAATCATACCCCAACGCCCCGCGCGGTGCAAATGGCCGGCACGGCGCGAAGCGAATGGTGAAGGTTCACCCGGCTACTCAAACACAACGTCGTGGTCGAGCAGGTATTGGCGTTTCACGCCGAGTTCCTGAAGCCAGCACTTGACGTAGTTGGTGCGCCAGGGGCCGCCGCCGATGGTCCCGGCGCTCGGGTGGTTGTCCCAAAGCCAGCGCGGCGTCGGCCAGACGGCGATTTCCGGGGC
>JAEEGL010340249.1_pt1 | contig 17534 bp, 24 predicted proteins | sample 9134231 | NCBI WGS metagenome assembly JAEEGL01 (sample SAMN16246548, study PRJNA631951) | gut metagenome | biome: gut microbiome; feature: rumen; material: fiber-attached | host: Bos | place: Iran: Karaj | collected 2018-10 | reverse complement strand
ATTGGAGATCCTTCAACTTCTACGTTTGGAATAAAAATTAATTTAACATGACATGGTGTCCCATTAGGTCAACCAACCGTCATTGATTTTATTGGAAAAACTGACTAATAATTTGTATAATTCAATTATTTTTCGTAACTTTGAATAACAAAATTAGAAAGAAAACTAATAAAACACTTGAAAAATCAAGTAAAAATGTTGGATTAATGTTTAATGTTTAAATTAATTAAATTATGGTAAAACGTGAATTTGAAGTGTACTCCTACGAGGAGGCTGTAGCAGCTGCAGAGGCTGAGGGATTTAAGGTAATTCGTAATAAGACTGCATCTTGGAAAAACTCAGGTAGTCCTATTTCTGATCAGCAGTTAAAGACTTTTGCTACTGAGCAGTTAGAGAAAGAAAAGCTAACGAATGTCCCTGGTGTTGGTTTCATCGTTGTTGTCGCTTCTGGTTCTAAGGATACTCGCGAGCGTCCGTATACATACGAGAATGTTGTTACTGATGGTCGTATGGAAACCGAAAGAACTTATGAAGTTCGTAGAGTTGACAATGGTGAACTAGTTGTATCTCTCGCTGGTGATGGCGCCACAAAGGATGCCGCAGTTAAAGCAGCTAAGGAAGTAATGGCAGACGTTAAGACCGATCTTGACATTGAAGTCGTTTATCGTGTAAAGGACGGTAAGAATGTTGTTGGTCATCTTAAATATGTTCCTTCAATCAATGCTGAGAAGGGTCGTTACATTTTCCTCGGGAACGCAATCGCTTCGTTTTAGTTAACTAACTAAATTTGAAACTTAAGGAGGGGATCTAATAAATCCCCTCCTTTTATTATCTTTTTGAAGAAATAGTATATGGGAATATATAACTACTGAATAGAGTTAGGTTTCACTATACGATTTCTTCATCTAAGTTTAAATTTATTTAAGAATGTAGATGAGAAGGGACACACTTTAGTATATATGTGGAAACATTATGGAAGAGTCCATTATATAGGAAAAGGTTTATGGGATAGACCTTTAAAACATACTAAAGACACCCTTAGTAGAGTATTAGATCCTAGTTGAGAACTAATTATTGTTGCAGAAAATCTTACAGATGCACAAGCCTGTGTATTAGAAGCTAAATTAATTCGTATGGCTAAAAAGACAAGAAGACTTTCTGTACGTGGTTCTTATGAATGAGATGGAGTATCCCTTATAAATAAAGTAACACCAATTACTTATAGGGGAATTTTATTCGAAGACATGTTTGAACAATATTTAAACTTAAATGATAGAAATTGGGAACAACTCGAAAGAGAAATTAACAATTAACGTAATCAAAAGAGATGGTACAATAGTTCCATTTGATTTTGAAAAAATTAAGAATGCCGTAAATAAAGCATTTAATTCTGTTTATAATTCGGATGCTCCAGATGATTTCATAGATTACCTAAAAACAATTACTGAAACATTTGATGAGGATAAAAGTGTAGAAGATATTCAAAGATTTGTTATCTACTCACTTGGCGAATTTAAATATTATGACGTTCAGATTGCATATACTGAATATCGTCATAAGCATACTGAAGAACGGTTAATCAAAGATCGTATTCTTTACATGAAGAATTATCAGTTAAATGGAGAAAATGCTGCTACTTCTAGTGCTTCTGATCCAAACGCAAACATGAATTTAAAGAATGTTGCAAATATGGAATCTGAAGTATACAAGTGAGATAACAGAAAAACTCAACGGATAATGCTATATGATGAAATAAATAAATTATATGGCAAAGAATTAGCAGATCAATACCTTACTGATTTAACTTCACATCTTATTTATTCTCACGATGAAGCTTCAACACCAGTAATTAAAAACTACTGTGAAGCTGTAACTCTCTATCCTTTACTTGAAGGTACCGACTCTCTTGACGGAACTGGGACTAAATCTCCAAAACATTTACATTCATTCTGTGGTCAATTAGTAAACGCAACATTTTTACTTGCATCACAATGTAAAGGTGCTGTTGCATTTGGAGAATTCTTTAACTTCTTTGATTATTTTGCAGCTAAAGATTATGGTGAAGATTATGACTTAAACGAATCTTTATATGCAGAAAATCCAGACGTTGTTAAGAATGCAAAAACTATTGGAGAAATGATTGAACAACAATTCCAATATGTTGTTTGTAATTGGAATCAGCCAGCTGGAAATAGAGGTGCACAAAGTCCTTTTACGAATATTTCTTATTATGATGAGAATTATTGGCACGCTCTATTTGATGAGTTTTCATTCCCTGATGGAACCAAACCGTCATGAAGAAGAGTTGATTATCTTCAAAGAAAGTTTATTCATTGATTTAATGATTATAGAGCAAAAACGCTCTTAACCTTCCCTGTAGAGACAATGGCGCTACTTACTGATGGTAAAGATGTCATTGATAAAAACTATAAGGATTTAACTACTGAAATGTATGCTGCTGGTCACAGTTTCTTCACTTATTTATCTGATAATCCGGACAGTCTCGCGTCTTGTTGCAGACTCAGAAACCAAATAAATGAGAATGTTTTCTCATTTACCAATGGGCTCACTGGTGTTCAAACTGGATCTTGTAACGTAATTACAATTAATCTTAATCGATTAACTCAAGATGCATGTCGAGGACACGAATTTGATTCTAGTGTTCATCCATATGTAAGAATTAAAAATCTATTAACAGAAGTAGTAGAAAGAGTTCATAAATATCATATTGCATATAAAACAATGTTATATGAATGGGAGGCAAATGGAATGTTTACAGCAAGTAAAGCTGGATATATTTCAATGTCTAAACTCTATTCTACAGTTGGATTAAATGGAATTAATGAAGCTGCTGAATATCTTGGACTTAAGTGTTCATATAACGATGGATACAAAGAGTTTTGCCATTTAATTACTGGTACAATTAGTGAATTGAATAAAAAGAATTCTACTAAGAAATTCCAATTTAATACCGAATTTGTACCTGCGGAATCCTTATCTTCTAAGAATTATAAATGAGATAAGGAAGACGGATATTGGGTACCAGAAGATAGAAACCTTTATAATTCATATTTCTATCTTGCATCTGATCCAAATACTTCTATTCTTGATAGATTCAAACTTCATGGTCGTGAATTTACAGGAACACTAGATGGAGGAGTTGGCTTACATTGTAATTTAAATGAACATTTATCAAAAGAACAGTATAGTTTCTTAATAGACTATGCTATTAAAGTTGGATGTTCTTACTTTACATTTAATATTCCTAATTGTCAATGTGATAAATGTGGTCATATTGAAAAACATCATTTTGATGTATGTCCAAAATGTGGAAGTACTAAAACTACAGATTGAACAAGAATTATTGGATATTTAAGACCAGTTCCTAAATTTGATAATGAACGTTATAAAGAAGCTCTAACTAGAGTATATCATTCAGCAAGTAATTTAGAATGTTAAAATACACAAATTGTTTAGTTACGTTTAGTGAAGTTCCAGATGAAATTTCACTATGTATTAATATTTCTAATTGTCCTATCCATTGTTTTGGCTGTCATAGTCCAGAATTATGAGGAGATATTGGATCTGAACTTACAAAAGCAACGTTGCAAGATCTAATAATGTCAAACGATGGAATAACCTGTGTTACTTTTATGGGTGGTGATGCAGAACCAGCAAAAGTAAATGAATTATCTAAATGAGTCCATGATTACTATGATAATCGAATAAGAACTTGCTGATATTCAGGTCAAGATTCTTATCCTACTTTTGTTCCAGATTTTGATTATATAAAAATTGGACCATATATAGAAGATCTTGGTCCAATAAATGTTAAGACGACTAATCAAAAAATGGTTAAGATACACCATGATTCAGAAAGGTGGTACATGGAAGACATAACTTATAAATTTTGAAATGATACAAATTCTTAGAAAAGAAGGTTGACATTTAAATTCAAATGATAAAACAGTAAATGCAATTTTAAAACGTTGCGAACTAAATAATGGAGAGTGCCCGTGTATGAATCCGGGCAAAACAAGAGAAGACAGATTGTGTCCATGTAAAGAATATCGTGAAAACGATATTTGTCACTGTACATTATATGTAAAAGATAACGAGGGCGAATAACCCTCGTTTTTCATTTAATATACATTATAATGAAAGTTAATATAAAAAAGCTTAGTGAAAATGCAGTAATTCCACAATACGCTAAACCAGGAGATGCAGGAATGGATGTTGTTGCAACATCTATTAATGTAACTGATAAATATATAGAATATGGAACTGGATTGGCATTTGAAGTACCTGAGGGATATGTAATGTTAATATTTCCTAGAAGTTCAAATAGTAAAATGGATCTTTTATTAGCCAATTCTGTAGGTGTTTTGGATTCTGGTTATAGAGGTGAACTAAAATTGCGTTTTAAACGTAATTATCGTATTGAAAATTTACCTTCAGAAGCTACAAATAACGAATTTACTACAACTAGTATCTTGTGAGGAGAAGACACTAAAGACTATAGAATAAACGCTTGTGATTGATATAACGTTGGAGACAAAGTTGGACAAATAATGATTATACCATATCCTCAAATAGAGTTTAATGAAGTCGAAGAACTTTCTGAAACACAGAGAGGATCTGGTGGATTTGGCAGTACTGGAAAATAATGAACTCACAAGGTATTTTGAATCAATTAGAATCAAAATCGGTTGTGTTTAAAAAATTAACATATGCAGATATAACAGATGCATTGGTTGAACTTTCTGATAAATATTCAGAAAAAGACTACACATTATATTGCAATGCAGAAACTGCTGAAATATTTGTAGACTTTGGAAACAAAAAGAAAATTACTGTTTATGGTGTTAAATTAATTGGCAGACATAAAGGTATGTTCACATACGAAGGTGTTCTTTTTGATAAATTTCCAAAAGAATACAATATGTTATTTGTCAATTATTTAAACAAACAGGGTCTTGAACTATGTGAGGAAATAGAAATTGTAGAATTAACTGACACTAAAATTGTTTTCGAAGGTTCTTTTAGACTTCCTACTGATATAAATAATTTCGTTATAGAATGAGATTAAATTATGAATACAGTAAAACAACTTAAGGTAGAAGAAGAAAATTGATCATTTCCAACATGAGATCTTGCAATAAAACATCCAATTAAACTAAGAGGTATTCAAATAACAAATACTGGATTGGACAAATATGAATATGAAGCAATTATATTTGATCCAATTCCTAAATGTTCTGAATATATTCTTAAAATAAATTTCTTTGAAAACCAACCAAAATCTACAATGAGTTACATGGAATTTAAAAATAATGTAACTTTTATGAAACCAAGTACTAAAGCGGATTGTATATTTGTTGAATTGGATGATTTTGAAATTGTATCTGATACATGTATTAGATTTCGTTTATCTCATCTTTGAGATCCAGAATTATACGACTTTGAATTACTTTAATGAACAAACAAGCTATTGGATTGGATTCTAAAGGAAAGGTTAGATATATACGCATTTGAACCGAAAAGGTTGATGATAAATATTTAATTCACCGAGAGTCCGGTCTTCTTACTGGTAAAAAAGTAGTTGCTCCAGATATTGAAATACTTAAGGGTAAAGTTAAAAGAACAATTGATGAACAGTGTGAGCTCGAATTCAATTCAAACTTTAAGAAGTATCTCGATAAAGGTTATAAAGATGTTAGTGATTTAAAATTAAGCGAACTAACAGATGCTAAATGTAATGAAATTCTTGGAACAACAAAAACAGATGCTAACGGTGCGCTTAAACCAATGTTATGTAAAGTTTTAGATAAAACTAACAAAAAATTAACTGATAAAAAATGATACGGATCTTATAAGCACGATGGAGTTCGAATGCTTTTGTTCTTAAGAGATGGAGAAGTTCATACTTCATCTAGAGGAGGAGGAGACTATGATATTCCAGCAACTTATATAAGACAAGATCCATATATTGTTCAGTTATTGACCGAAAACGAAGGCTTAATCTTAGATGGCGAACTATATCGTCACGGATGAAACCTTCAAAAAATTAGTGGACTTGCTAGAAAGGAAACTTTAGAGGAAGACCACAAACAATTATGTTATCATTGTTATGACATAGTAGATGAAAGTTCTACATTTAAACAAAGGGTTGAACGTTTAAATAAATTTAAACAGAATTGCCCAGAAAACTCAAAATTAATCATAATTGAGCAGAGGTTGATTAGTGGATTGGATGCAATTATGGAAATGCATAATGAAGCTGTAGCAAATGGATATGAAGGGTTGGTAATAAAAGATCCAGATAAGGAATATAAATGTGGAGCTAGAGATAATCGTGCATTAAAAGTAAAGGAATTCGTTGATGACGAATTTAAAATTTTAGGTTTAGTAGAAGGATTACGTGATGAAGACATGTGTTTCTTAATGGAAATGCCAGATGGAACACAATTTAAAGCTAAGCCGATAGGCGATAGAGCACTAAAGCAATATTATCGCGAGAATATAAATGATATAGTAGGAAAAATGGGTACCGTAAAATATTTTGGAATGACTAACACAGAGCATCCTGTTCCAAATTTACCATCTTTCCGAGCTATTAGAATTGAAAATGATTTGTAATATGGGATATACAAGAAACATAAATGATCCTTTTGAACTATTGCAGCGTGCAATAGAATATAGATTTGGAAAGGAAAAACAAAAAGAAGCATCAATTGAAGATAAATTTAATCAATTCAAGAAAGCTATCGATAAAAAATTAGCACAACTTGAAAAAGAAGGAAAAATTAAAGCAGAAATAAAAGACGATGGAACCAAAGTTTATTATTCTGTTGAAGAAACGTCTGAATTAAAGGAACAACCAAAGGATGAACCTAAAGAGGAAGTTACAGAAGACAAGCCTAATTTTGTAATGACAAAAGAGGAATTTGCTAAGTTTATAGCTCAATATAAAGAACTTGAAAACGCTTTCTCTAAAATGAAGTATATCTTTGGTGTTGATGCTAATGCAAATGGTGCTAAATTCTCATTTTACGACAAGTTCAATGAGATTATTTGGGATTTAATTAAGGCTATCTTTGGAGAAGATAACTTAGAAGACATTTGTGCTTATTGTTTTGGAAATTCAAATTTTGACTCTGCAGAACAACTCTATGATGAACTTACTTAGTTCGTTTTAAAGCCACAAAAACAGGTCAAATTTCAATCCAAATTTAGAAGTTGAGTAGTAACTCATTTTTCAAAAATAAATTAAAATACGGGCTTAAAAATGCCAAAAAATAAATATGAAATTAGTAAAATCAAAAAATGCTAATGTTAACTATTTAGCAAAGATTGTTGACATTAAAACGTTTCATAATCATCCCGATCCAGAAGTCACCAAATTAAAATGTGCGTATGTAGATGGATATAATGTTATTGTTGGTATAGATGAACAACCTGGTAAATTCGTTTATTTTCCAACTAGTTCTCAAATCAATTCTGATTTTTTAAGTTATGCTAATTTATACAGACATTCTGAAAAGAACGCTGATCAAACAAAATCAGGATATTTTAATGACAATGGACGTGTAACTGCAATTAAGTTAAGAGGTTGTGTTTCTGAAGGATTTCTAATTCATGTACAAATCTTTAACAATTGGTTAATTGATTCTGTACAATTAGAGCCCGATGAATATGAAAATGGATTGGAATTTGACACTGTTGAACATGGTAATAAATCCTTTTGGGTTTGCAAAAAGTATGTTATTCATACTTATACCAAACACGTTTATACAGGAAAAGTAGCTAAAGGAAAATCTTATACAAGAGTGATTCCTGAACAATTCCCTGAACATTACGAAACAGTTCAAATAAAGAAAGTAATTAATCCAATATCTCCAGACGATTATATTCATATTTCTGGTAAAATTCATGGTACTTCTTTACGTGCTGGTTACGTTTTGTGTAACAATAAACCTACATTCTGGGAATCTTGCGCAAATATTTTAACTGGAAAAAAGTGGTCTGAACCAATAAAAAGATATGATTATTTTTATGGTTCGAGAAAAGTCGTAAAATCTGAAGTTCCAAATGAATCTGGTTATTATAGTTCAGAACCATTTAAATATGGATTTGAAGTATTAAAACCAGCTTTACAAAAAGGAATGAACATGTATGCAGAAATTGTAGGTTATACACCTGATGGAAAATACATTCAGAAAGATTATGACTACGGTTGCGTACCTCCTGATACGATAGCAATTACTACAGATAATGCAAAAGTTGAATATCTACCAGAAAAACATTTTAAAGTCAGAGTATATAGAATTACTGTAACTAATGTTGATGGACAAGTCCATGAGTTTAGTCCAAGAGAAGTACAAATTTATTGTAAAACTCATGGATTAATTCCAGTAGATGAGTATTATTATGGTAAAGCAATGGACCTTTATCCAGAATTAATACAAATTGTAAATGGAGATTACGAACATCCATTGTTTGCTGATGACTGGTATCAAAATTTCCTAGAAAACTTATCAAACGATGAAGTTTTTAATATGGAATGTGATTCTCCAGATTGTGAAAATAAGGTACCTCATGAAGGTATTGTAATTAAAATCGATAATATGAAATCTGCAGCATTTAAATTAAAATGTTTTGCTTTCTTAAATAAAGAACAAAAACAACTTGATGCAGGTGAATCTAATATTGAAGACGAAAACTAATGAAAGATATTAAAACTTTAATACAGAAGCTTTTAACACAAAAGCCTTATTCTTGTGATTCTACAAGATTCTTAACAGACGGTTCTATTCAATATAAAAATGGAGAACTGGATTATGATATATCCATATATAAGAATGAACATAATTATGAAGTATCATTACAAATAGGATATAGTAATGATGAGGATTTTGTTTACGACACTTACGATTCTGAACTTAATGAAAGAGAGTTCATGGAAATAAAATGGAAAATCGAAGAGTGGGAAAAAGTTCTACATGAAGATAGACTTGAAGCTTTTGCAGATTATGTTGAATCTCTACCTGGAGATGCAAGAGACGAATTGTTAAACGATTAATTATGTTTTTAGACTATTTGAAGGAAAGTCCCGATTGTTTATACATTTACAATCGGGACTTTTCTATTTATGGATTAAAACCAAAGGAACATTACACAGTAGTTGTAAAAGACGAGTGGATTTGCCCAGAAGAATTTGAAGATTACGATCCTGAAGTTTTTGAAATCTATAAATTATCAGAATGGTTTGGAATTGTATTAAATGGTGATTTAGTTGGATGGGAATGTGCATGTCTTAATAAGAAATATGTAATAAAAGAACATGTTAAATTATTAATGACTACAAATCCTCTTCAATTAAGAAAAAGTATTGATGCAGAATATAGAAAATTTTATATATCTGATTCACATTTTATTTCAGATGCAAAACGATTGGTTCGTGGTATAAAATTTGCAATACAAATAATACTAAATCACAAAATAGTTAATTATAAAGATGGATTAACTGATTGCAATGCGCTAGATGATTTTGAAGATATAAACGAATGTTATCAAATAATAGATGAATCGTATAATCAATTAAAATCTTTAACTGATGGTGTTCTAGAAAAAGATAGAATGAATAACTTAAAAAAGAAATGAGCAAAATCTTAGTATTACAAGGGCCTCCTGCTGGTGGAAAATCTACTTTTGCTAGAGAATTTATTAAAGATAATCATAATTATGTAATTGTTAGTAGAGATTCTATTAGAGATTCTTTAGGTGAATATTGGGTTCCAAGTAGAGAAAACTTAATATCTAAAATAGAAAGAGATAATATTGTAAGTTCTATTGACATGGGATTTAATGTAATTATCGATTCTACTAATCTGAATCCAAAAACAATTGCTAAATGGGAAGCATTAGCTGATGAAAAAGGTTGCGAAATAGAATATAAACAATTTTGGATTCCTTTTCATGAAGCTATACAACGTGATAAAAATAAGGACAGAGACCATCATGTTGGATATCAAGTAATTAAGAGTTTTTATGTAAAGTATAATCCTGATTTACTAAATGAACAAAATTACGACAATCGTTATATAAAACAACAAGATATAACCAAACCAAAAGCTGTCATTTGTGATTTGGATGGAACACTTGCTATTCATAATGGTAGAGGTCCTTACGATAATGAAAAATGTGATACAGATTTACCAAATACACCTTTGTTAAATCTTTTAAATACATTGTTTTGTGCTGGAATAAAAGTAATTTTCGTATCCGGCAGAGAGAAAAATGGGAATTGCGAAGAAAAAACTCGTTCTTGGTTGGAAAAGAATTTTGAATTCCCATTTGAACTCATAATGCGAGAAGAAAAAGATCACCGTCCTGACGATATTGTTAAAGAAGAAATATATCACAAATACATTGAAGATAAATATAATATTGTTTGTGTATTTGACGATAGAGACAAAGTCGTAAAGATGTGGAGAGAACAAGGTCTTTTATGTAATCAAGTTTATTATGGAAACTTTTAATATTAAAGTTAAAAACGTTGGTGTGATTCCTATATCAGCAGTAAGCTGAGAGGAAGCAGTCGATATAATTCAAGCATATATCGACAAACGTTCTTTAAACTGAGTAATTGAATATGAGTAAATTTGAATTTAGAGTAACAAAAATAGGAGAGGGAGGAAAGATTTGGACACACAACATTATTATTAGGGCTGATGAAAAGTTAAATGCGTTTGCCAAACTTGAAGAAATCTTTCCTTCCTCTGAATATACACATGAATTTTTACAAACATGTTAGTAGCAGATAACGAATTTGGAGCTCCTTGAAACGATCAATTTTATACAGTTAGATACATAATTGTAGATACTGGAGAAATTAATACTGAAACAATGGTTTTAGATGGACCAAAACGTTATGATTATGACGAATTAGATCAACATGCTAGAAACATGTTTCCTAATGCATTAATTTTAGACATATGCGCTGAGTAGATCCTAGTTATGAAATAATACCACAAGAAGAAGGTCTTCTTGGAGTATATAAACAAATTGAAAAAGCAGCAAGAACTTCATATAAGTCTGAAGATAGAATTACAGAAGGTTCTGCACAAAAAATGGTAGAAGCACTATGTAAGTCTAGTCATGGTGCTTGTTTAGAACATGGTACTATTTATCTTGAGGTACCAATGGAGAACGGTGATTGGGTTGGCATTTGTGGAGATTATGACGATAATCCGTATAGTAAGGTAAAATATGTTGATTACGGTGATTGTATGAAAGCATATATTACAACTAATGCTAGAGTTATTTTTGAGAATGGATGAGAAGATGATTTAAAATATATGTGTGAACCAACAGAATTTCATGAAAAAAGAATTACTGTTAAGTTTATAACATCTATTGGAATCGTAAGAGAAATTTTACGACATCGACGCTTTAGTTTTCTAAATGAATCTACTAGATATTGTAATTATTCTAAAGGTAAGTTTAATGAAGAACTAACATTTATAATTCCGCAATGAATTTATGATTGCAGAGATGAATGAGCCCCTTGTACCAGATGGCCAGATGAAAAAATGGATTATCTTTATGATTATAGTGGTGAACAGTTAATACATCATTTAACAGCAATTGATAGAACAGTAGCTGCATATTACGATTTACTTGAAAGAATAGAAAGCGAATATATTTTTGATGTCACTGAACCAGACGGTTATAAACTTAAACCAGAAGAGGCTCGTGGAATGCTACCTCTAGATTTAAAGAGTGAATTGATTGTCACTGGATTTGTATCGGATTGGATTCATTTCTTTAGACTTCGTTCACATATTGCTGCTACAGGAAAGCCTCATCCTGATATTCAAATACTTGCTGATCCTTTGATGCAAGAATTTATAGATAAAAATTATTGTACAGATGAACAAATTAAAAACAGCGATTAGCGCATCTCGTCTGTGTCTTAAATATCCCTTTCTTTATCCAAGAAATAGATTTGATGGAAAACATCATGCTAATGTTTTAGGCAAGGTGTTATATAAACTGTATAAAAAAGCTGTTCAAGAAATTGGAATTACTGCCAATCTAGAAAGAGAACAACATTTTCATTTTAAACAAGAAGACTTTTTAGATTATTCTGTTCAGATAGATAAAGAATTGAAAGAACTTACAATAACAAAAGGAAAGATTGTTGTAAAACGTAATTTAACAAATCTATTATGGAGAGATGATAGATTTGAAATACTTGGTGTAGATGTAAAGTTCGGCATTGGAGGACGTCCAAATGTAATAATTCCAGTTAAAACTAGAGATGAAAACGATAAAACAAGATATGGTTTTCATTATGAGGAAGAAAAACTCATCATAAATAAGTTTGCATATCGTTTATATAAAATCTTATTTTGGATAAATCTAAACATTCTTGATCCAATTTGCTTCATTCCAACATATACTGAGCTCGAACAAATGCCAAAGGGTTGGAGAGAAGCATTTGGACTTCAAATGTGTGAAGAAATAAAACAAGAGTTAAAAAAGCATAAAGGTGCTTTAAGAAGATACAGAATCTTACAAATAAAAGAGAAATTCGGAGGACTTCGCTGGTATGATGCATGGAGTACTGATAAAATACTCAATGATATCATTCCAAAATATAAAGCAATGTCTTTTAAAACTTGTATAGATTGTGGAAAGCCTGCAGAATATATAAGTAGAGGATGGATTTCTCCTTATTGTAGTGATTGCGCAAAAGATAAAGATAGATATGTTTCAATGGCCGAAGAGGATGCTTGGGACAAAGCATACCTCGGCGATTAAAATAAAACAAAATGGCATTAACAATACCTCAAGCCATAAAGAAGTTATTAATTAACGAACCTTTTTATGGCTTGTTTTTACTATCAATAGATAAATATTTTGATGATTCTATTGAAACAGCTTGTGTTAGACGTAAAGGAATTAACACTGAGCTTGCTATAAATTATCAATTTTGAAAAAGTCTGAGTGATGAATGTGAGTTAGCTGTTTTACAACATGAGTGTAATCACATTGTGTTTAAACATTTAACTATGCAGAGTGATTTTCCAAATAAAAAGCACTTTAACATCGCTGCAGATGCGGAAGTAAATTCCTATATAGAAAATCTGCCTCCTAATGCCATCAAAGCTGAAAAGTATGGATTACCTCCAATGTGTGGTACCAAGTGGTATTACGAAAACATAAAAGAGGAAGATGATGAAGATGATCCTGGAAACCATAACTGAGAAGACTTTCAGAATTTATCTGATACTGAAAAACAGTTAATAAATAATCAGATTGATCATATTGCAAAACAAACTGCTGAACAAGTTCAAAAGACTGCTGGAAAAATTCCAGCGCATCTTGAGGGATATATTGCAAGTTTGTTTAAACAGAAAGAACGTATATTTAATTGGAAATCTTATTTTAGAAGAATGATTGGTACCATTCTTGATGTAGAACTTAAGAAAACAAGAAAGAAAGAATCTATAAGATTTCCAGATGCCAGTGGATTAAAACATAAACGCAAGAGTAATATTTGTGTTGTTGTAGATACTTCTGGATCTGTTTCCGATAAAGAACTATGTGATTTCTTTAGTGAAATTCACCATGTTTGAAAAGCAGGCGCTTCTGTAACAATTATAGAAAACGATGCTGCAATCGGTAGAATATATCAATACAATGGTAAATGAGACGGAAAGGTAACTGGACGTGGTGGTACTGTATTTAATGATGCAGTAGATTGATTTAACGCTCACCGCAGAGACTATAATACAGTTATTTTCTTCACAGATGGTTATGCAGATGTTAATTTAAATATAATGGGAGAGAGTATATGGGTTATTACATCAGACGGATGCCGTCAAGATTATCCAGGTAAAACTCTATACATTCCAAAATCACACGACGATGAATAATACAATCACTTTAGACGAATTTAAAGACGATATTAAATATCTTATTAAGAATAATAAAAATCTTATAGAACAAGGTAAAAAGCCAATCGCTATTGGTATTGAAGGTTCTGCTGGACTTGGAAAGACTTCTATTCTTCAGCAGATTGCAGATGAAATTGGATATGGATATGTTAGATTAAATCTAGCAGAATTGGAAGAAGTTTCTGACTTAACTGGTTTCCCAATTAAGGTTTATAAGACTGAAGATGGACGTTGAATTCCTTCAGACTTAGTCGGAAAGTTCTGTGATGAAGTAACATTTACTGGTGAGACTAGAATGTCTTATGCTGCACCAGAGTGGCTTCCTGAAGAAAATGGAGAAGGTAAGGAAGGTTGGATTCTAGCATTGGATGATTATACTAGAGCAAATAGTCTGTTCATGCAGGCAACTATGGAATTAATTCAGAACGGTAAGTATATTTCTTGGAATCTTCCAAAGAATACCACCATTGTTCTTAGTTCTAATCCAGATGATGGTGCTTATGCTGTAACCTCTTTGGATCCAGCTCAGCGCTCAAGATTTATTAACTTCCCTGTTAAGTTTAGTATTGACGCTTGGTCCCAGTGGGCTGAGAATCAAGAACTTGATGGCAGAGTTATTAATTTTGCTATTTCATATAGTCATGAATTATTTGAAAATAATAAACAATTAGCAACTATTAATCCTAGAAGTTATACTATGTTTGGTAATGCTATATCTGGTATTACTAACTGGCAGAGTGCTGATAGTCTATCTATGATTTTAAGTATTAGTAAAGGTTGTTTCAATGATCCTGATAATATTGTCGGATCGTTGTTTACTACATTTATTGCAAATAACTTGGATAAACTAATTTCTCCAAAAGACATCTTACTTGGAAAGTGGGATGATATTTATCCTAGAATTAAGAAGTGTGTTTATGATGAACAAGGTAATTATAAACCCGCTGTAGCAGCAATTCTGCAGACAAGACTTCTTAACTATTCCATGTATTATTTTGATCAGAGAGGTAATAAAACCGAACCGGTTCAGGATAGAATTCTTGAAATTCTCAATGCACCTGAAATGTTATTCAGTGAAGATATCTTATTTAATATCATTAAGACATTGTGTGTAAAGTATCCAAATAGAACCAATAAGTGGATGTTGAATACTGCAATTCGTAAGAGAATTCTCTAATGAAGTGAAAGAACACAGATAAGGATGTTAAATATTTCAACTATAACACTTATTACTATTATCAAGTAAATAATCGATTAGGTGATCCATTTAGTGATAGATTTTATTTAAACGGATTTATCACTAATGGATTCATTTATCCTAAAAAGGATTTAACTACAGTTGAAAGTTTTGAAACAAAAACAATACAACCGGATACAAAACTTTATTTTGATTCTGGTTCAACATTTCCTCGTTTTAAATTAACTGTATCTGGAAATAAAAGATGCATTAAATTATCTAAGGGAGATGTAATTGTTGTTTCTGGTAATACTAATTACAAACATCCTGATAATAACTTTGTAGTTTTAGAAGATGATTCATCAGTATATATTGTTAATGAAGACGATTGGAACATGTGATTCAGCGGTTCATTAAATAATTTTACTAATGGAGTGAGTAAGTATCATTATTTTTCCAACATAAAACAAATTTACAAAGGAAGACTATCTACTTTTGATAAAGATTCTGTATATTTAGCTAAATATGCTGATGGTGAATATACAGTACCATATATTACTGATAATGAATTAGATAAAATTATTTGCGGAATGTGCCCAGAACCAACATATGATGAAGTGACTTCTTTAATTGATATGTTAAATTCAGAAGATGCATCTGTTGTTCAACTAGGTGTTAAAATGTTAACTGGATTTAATGTAGAAAAATATAAACTCACTTTTAAATTAATATTATATACTAGAAGTAATTGATATACTTTCACAAGAAATACTGTAGGAACCAAGCAGTTAATAGACACTCTTGGAATAAATACTTATTACATTGGCGATGATTTTGGATATAATTGTACTTATATAGAACGCGCTGGTGAGACTTATACTGCAGAAGATGTAGCTCTTGCGAAGAGAATTTCTTCAAAACTTATTCGTGAGTGGCTTCAGAATAAATTTAATAGTACCTTCTCTAATCACAATTATAAGTGGGTACCTGATGAAAGGAAAGTAAGACTTGAATAAATTAATTGCTGTATCTGGTGTAAAAGGTTCTGGAAAAGATTCTGTTTCCAGTATGGTTCAGTATTGTCTAAGTGTTCCAAAAATTCTTAGACGATACTGAATCTATAAATATTTCAGAAGGCTTGTTCCTAAAAAATATAAAAGAGTTGCATTTGCAGATCCTTTAAAAGGAATGCTATCAGTTCTTTTAGACGTTCCTGTAGAAATGTTTAATGAAAGAGGCTTCAAAGAATATTGGGTTGTAAATGTACCAACATTAGAACTCGATGATAATTATTATAATAAACTGTCTGATTCTAAATTTAATAAACTTGTAAAGAATTTGAACCCGTCTTTACTTGAAGCAAATTTAACAATTAGACAATTAATGCAATATTTTGGAACTCAAGTAATGCAAACTTATTTTGGCAGAAATATTTGGATAAACTCTACATTAAAACATTCATCTGAAAACACCATTATAACAGATTTAAGGTTTAAAGCTGAATATGATGCTGTGAAATCATTAAGAGGAACTGTCATATATGTAGACAGACCACATTATGAATTTGGACAACATGCTTCTGAAAGAGAGATGGAGGAGTTGTTAAAAAATAACAAATATGATTACGTTATTAAAAATGACGGCTCAATAAAACAACTATTTAATAAAGTAAAAACCGTCTGTAATGACATCTAGAGAAATTGTAATCGATTTAATTGACAAAGGTTTAATAACTGGAGAACAAGCATTTACTCTAATAAACGATATTGTTGCTGCAGAGATAAAAGAAGCTTTGGAAATAATCGAAAAATCTAACAAAAATCAAAGTAATTGCTTTCAATTAGTAGATTTAAATCAACCATGAACCATTAGTACTAATCCTACTTGAACATATAGTCCAACAATAACTTCATCAAGTGGAACAACATGTGATACTTATGCTACTAGTGATTCTGTTCAAACAGCTCTTCAAGCCCTTAAAGCTAACGCTAATACATTAAGCGTAAAAAGTGTTTAATCTTATATAAAACAATAAACCCCTATACTGCCTTGTGCGGTATAGGGGTTATTTTTTTCTATTCGTTAGCTAATTCTTCAGCATTTATTACAAGTCCTTGGAAGTTTCTAATCATTCCTAAGTTAGAAGTAAATGCATATGGAACAGAATGCTTTCCAGTTATAACCTGTCAATTAGATGTACCAAACCTTTGAATTTGTGTAACCAAAGGTGGGTTTTGAGCAAATTGACCTAATATATTTTGGAATTGAGAATCTTGTGTAGATCCTCATATTACATTATATGCCAATTGTTCAGCAGGTCCCATCTTTTTAACAGCAGCTCTAACTTTAGCTGCATCTAATGGTTCATCAACGTCTGCAAATTCACCAGT
>JAEEGL016112079.1_pt1 | contig 17535 bp, 15 predicted proteins | sample 9134231 | NCBI WGS metagenome assembly JAEEGL01 (sample SAMN16246548, study PRJNA631951) | gut metagenome | biome: gut microbiome; feature: rumen; material: fiber-attached | host: Bos | place: Iran: Karaj | collected 2018-10 | reverse complement strand
TGTTCATTGCAAGGAATATATGGCAAAACAGCAAGGCTGTTTTGCTGCGCCGAAAAGCGGCGCGGCGAAAAGCTTTTTGGCTTTTCGCCATCATATAATCATTATAATGATACCAGAAAAAGTATGACCAAACGAAACGGGTACAGGAAAGGAGCACAACCATGGTAGGAACCGTTGAAAAAGAAATCCTCGATATTCAGGACGACAGCGTGATCAAGATCCGCCAGAAGCTTTTCCCCGAAGAGGAAAAAATGAATCTGGCCAAGTATTTCTACAAGTATCCGCTGCACTATCCCTCTCCCATCGAGATGCAGATTATCAACACCATGAATCCCATGCCGGTGGAGGAGGCCATCGCGCCGGAAAATTTTATGAGCCTGCTGAAGCCCTACGGCTATGACAAGTATGAGCTTGGCTACTGCATGTTCCCGGACGGCTCGGGCTATGTGGCCACCTATCGCGTCCGCCCGCCTCATATCAGCGCCGAAATGGAGCGCTGGTACCGCAACTGGCGCAATCTCAAATCCAGGGGCATGGTGCCCGGCCATGGCAATCTGCGCTATAAGATCTGGAACTACGCCGACCATTTCGATCACTACTATGTGAACTGGAAAAACGGCTCCGAGGGCATCCACACCACCGAAAGCCTGGATCTCGGCGCGGGCGAGCGCATGTATGACACCATCCGCCACGAGTTCCCCTTAAAGGACTTCGGCATGACCGACGAGTGGATGAAGGAGCTGAAGGACGCGGGCTGCCAGCTCACCGACCACGGCTCCTATGAGACCTTTGACGAGCCCGGCACGCATCTCTGCCTGTCCTATTCCCGCCCCTGCCCCCAGGGCGGCATCGAGACCCGGAGCCGCGAATGGATCGGCTGGAAGCCGGTCAACGGCAAGCTGGTGCGCGACCCGGCCACCAAGTGTGACGAGGCGTATCTGCGCAAGGTCGTGATCCACACGCTGGTGGAGTGGGAGCATCTGTACACCTTCCTGCCGGAGCTTTACGCGGAATACAAAGACCTGCCCGCTGATGCGGACTGAGGAGGAGCGGAACCATGATCGAGATCAAAGTCCCGGAGCTCTCTCCGGAGGAGCTGGCGCTGCCCTCATCCCGCTTTTATACGGACTACCCTCTTAAGCCTCCCGGACCGCTGCAGACCATGCTGCTGGAAAACGGCCCGATCCCGGCGGAGAAGGCGATCCCCATCGAGCATTGGCTCGACTGGCTCTCGCCCACCGGCTACCCGGACGTGGTATACGGCTACACCATGATGCCGGACGGCTCGGGCTTTTACATCGAATACTCCGTCACTCCCCCGACCTGGAACGGCAAATGGCGCCGCTGGTATGGCAACTGGTACAATCACTATTCCAAAAACATGCCGGAGGGGCGCGGCAACCTGCGCTATAAGATCTGGAACCCCTGCGACCACTGGGATCACAAATTTGTCAACGGCGAGAATGACCGCGACGGCGTCTGGTCGATCGAAACGTTAGACCTCGGTGCCTCCGGCGATCCCTCCAAGGGCATGCCGGCCGTGTCTCACAAGATCAACCTGCGGGAATACGGCCTGAGCGAGGAAAAAGAAAAAGAGCTTCTGGCGGCGGACTGCCGCGTGGAAGCCGTTTACGAGGAATTTGACGAGCCGGGCCACCACCTGGTGCTGCGTTTCTCCCGCCCCTGCCCCCTGGGCGGACGGGAGAGCATGAACTGCGAGTGGATGGGCTATTGGCCGAAGGATGGCAAGATCGTCCGCGACCCGGAGACGAAGGTGGACGAGCGCTATCTCCGCAACGTCCTGGCGCATAACACCATCGAGCGGCAGCATCTGCTGGAGGTCCTGCCGGATCTCTATGAGGCGTATCATGAGCTTCCTCCGGACGCAGACTGATTCTGACTTTGGGAGTAAAAAACTATGGCTAGACAAATCAGCGCAGAGAAACAGCAGATGTTTCTCAATGAGGACGTGAGAACGCTGCTCCCCCGTATGGCGGTTCCCACCATCGTGGCGCAGCTGATCACGACCATATATAACATCGTTGATACCTACTTTGTCAGCACCATCGGCACGAATGCCACAGCGGCGGTGGGCGTGAACAGCTCGCTGGAGCGCACCATCACCCTGGTGGGCTCGCTCATCGGAGCGGGCGCCTGCAGCTATATCGCGCGGCTGCTCGGCTCGAAAAAGAAAACGCTGGCCGATCAGGTGCTCTCCACCAGCTTTCTCACCGGCTTCGGCATCGGCATCGTACTGATGATCCTGGGTCAGCTGCTCATCAGCCCCCTGGTGGATCTGCTGGGCGCCACGGCGGAGTGCAAGGTCTATTCCATGCAGTATGCCTCCTATGTGCTCTACGCCGCCCCCTTTATGATCGGCTCCTTCATCCTGAACATGTGCCTGCGCTCAGAGGGCTCTGCCACCTTTGCCATGATCGGCATCGGCGTCGGCGGCATCCTCAACTGCTTTCTCGATCCGCTGTTCATCTATGGACTGGATCTTGGCGTCATGGGCGCTTCCATGGCCACGGCGATCTCCAAATTCGTCAGCTTCTGCATCCTGCTCTGGCCTTATGTGCGAAAGAAGAGCTCCGTGGAAATCAGCATCAAAAAGTTCCTGTATCGTATGGAGGATGTGAAGGCGGTGCTGTCCATCGGCTCCACCTCTTTCTTCCGCTCGGCCATGACCGTGGTGGCCAACGTGGTGCTCAACAACGTGGCAGGAGCCTTCTCCACGGCGGCGCTGGCGGCGATCTCCGTCGCCAACCGCATCATGGAGTTCCCCTTTGCGATCATTCTCGGCTTTGGCCAGGGCTATCAGCCCATCGTCGGCTTCAACTGGGGCGCCGACCGGATGGATCGCGTGCGCGCCAGCTATCGCTTTGCGCTGATCGTCACGCTGATCGGCTCGCTTGTGATGAGCGCGATCCTGATCCCCTCGGCCTCGACGCTGGTGCATGTGTTCAACCGGCAGGCTGACCCGGACGTGCTGTCTCTCGGCACGCTTTGCATCATCCTGCAGAGCATCGTCCTCTTCAGCCACGGCGTCAATTCCACGATCAACATGTTCTTTGCAGGAATCGGCAAGGCCAAGCAGGCCCTTCTCATGAGCACCGCCCGTCAGGGCTATGTGTTCATCCCCGTGATCATCGTGATCTCTCTGCTCAAGTGGTCCGAGGGCGTGGTCTGGGCCCAGGCGATCGCGGATTTCCTGTGCATTTTCATTTCCGTACCGTTGGGACTCTATGCCTTCAGGCTGATTTCACAGCGGGAGGCCGAACTGACCGCAAAGGAGGCCTGAGGGATGTTTCCGGTCAAAACAAGTTTTCTGCGTCTGGGGCAGCGCGTTCCCGGCGTGCTGTATGAGCCCGTGGGATTAGAGAAGGAAAAGCTCACCGCCGTGCTGGTCATGCACTCGGATGAGGATTATCTCAGCTGTCCCACCGGGCCGTGCCTTGCGGAGCGGGGTTATCGCGTGCTGCAGGCCAATCCCCCGATCAAGGAAGGGCTGTTCTTCAACCAGGACAGGAAAATGCACGCCGTGCTCGCCGCCATGGAATATCTCAAAGCCCGTGAGGACGTGGGCAAAATTGTGCTCATGGGACACAGCGGCGGCGCAACCTTGATGACGGCTTATCAGGCCGTCGCGGAAAACGGGCCCGGCGTCTTTCAAGGGGAGGAGATGATCTATCCCTATGAGGACAGCACCGAGCTGATCCCGGCGGACGCCGTCATGCTCTTCGACGCCAACTGGGGCAATTCCGTGATGCAGCTGTTCTCGCTGGACCCGGCGGTGACGGACGAAACGAGCGGGAGAAAGCTGGACGAATCGCTGAATCTCTTCAACCCCGAAAACGGCTTTGACCCCGCGGGCTCCCGCTTTCCGGATGATTTTATCCGGGCCTTTCAGCGCTCGCAGAGTGCGAGAAACATGCGCATCCTCGCCGCGGCCAAAGAGCGGCTGCGGCTCATCCGCGCGGGGCAGGGGAACTATATCGACGACGAGCCTCTGGTGATCCCCGGGGCCAACCAGGTGTTCTTCAACAACAAGCTCTATGCCCAGGATATCCGGCTCATGGCCCATACGGATCAGCCGCATCCGCTCGTCCACCCGGACGGCTCTGTCACGGTGGAGATCGTCCGCTCGCTGCGCGCGCCGGAAAACCCGGTGTCCCTGACCGACAATATGATGGACGGGGCGCGGATCATGACCGTGAAGAACTACCTCTCCTCCTACGCGGTGGAGACGGAGGAGGACTTCGGCTATGACGAGAGCCGGGTTTGGGGCATCCGCTGGGAGAGCACCTGCAGCTCCCCGGTGGGCAACGTCCGGCACATCCGCGTGCCGCTGCTGGTGATCGGGATGACGGCGGGATGGGAGTATCTGGCCTCGGAAACGATCTTCAACGAGGCGGCCTCCGAGCGGAAAGCCATCGCCTTTATCGAGGGCGCGGACCACAAATTCCGCCCGGCCCGGCACCTGGAAAAGACCCCCGGCGAATTTGGCGACACGGTAAAGACCCTTCACGATTACGCCGCCGCCTGGCTCGCTACAATATAATCCATTATTTCCCGAACGGAAATGAAAAGGCCTCCGGACCGATGCACGGTCCGGAGGCCTTTTTCCGCTGTCAGGGTGTGAGCTTGATGCGCTCCTGGGCAAATTGATAAAAGATCCTCTCATTTTTGGTCATAGGCACGGCGGCCGGACGAATCAGGTAGATGTTGAACATTACCGCCGGTTCCAGATCCACGTACGAGACACTGTGTACAAACTGCTCCGGCCCGGAGTGGTGATACAGCACCGAGACGCCCAGCCCCTTGCGCACCAGCTTGATGATGGTGGTCACATGGCTGGAGCACATCTCGATCTTCGGCTCAAAGCCGGCATTGCGCATGAACTGCTGGAAAATGATCCCGCTGCGGTAGAGCTCGTCCCTGGAACGGCCGTGGAGAATAAAGGTTTCGTCCCTGAGCTGAGCCGCCGTGATCGTCTTCTGCCCGGCGAGAGGATGATCGTTGGGCAGAATGGCGGACATCTGATCCTCTCCCAGCTTGAGCACGTCCGCCTTTGGCAGGCTCGCGGGAACATGCTCGGTAACCAGAAAGTTGCACCCGGCTTTGAGCATGTTCTCCACCGTGGAGGTCTCGATGATGGTGACAGGGATCGTGTCAAACAGCGTCATAAATTCCGTGATCATATCCGGGATGCCGTAGTGATCCATGATAGGCATATACCCGATGACGAGGTTGGATTCATCCCGCTCGCTGGCCGCGTGGATTTTTTCCAGATAGGTCTGCTCCAGCTCCAGCGCCTTGGCCGCATATTCCGCGAAGAGCCTTCCGTACCGGTTCAGCTTGACCGTGCGGGTGGTGCGGTCAAAGAAGGAGACGCCCACCTCCTGCTCGAGCTTCATGATATGCTTGGAAAGCGCCGAGGTGGAAATGTTCATGTTTTCGGCGGTTTCCATATAGTTCAGGGTCTTTGTCAGATCCAGAAATTCCGCAAAGTAATCGTTTTCCATCTCCACACCCCCGTTGCTTTTACTGTAACCGGGATCAAATACCTTGTCAAGGCCTATTTTTCCGTTTTGGAAAAAAAGACGGTCTAATTCGATTTGCTCATTGCCCGCCGCTCTTGCTATCCTGTACATGGAGAAATTGCACAAAAAAACAGGGGTGACGGCGCGCCGAAACATGGCGTGTCTGACCAGAAAAGGGGGGCCTTATGGGAGGCGTAAAAGGAAGAACCGTTGTGATCACCGGCGGCGCCGGCAACAACGGGCTGGCCTGCATGCGCGTGGCGCTCAGCCGCGGCATGAATGTGGCCTTCATGAGCAGCTGCCATTCCAAGGCGCAGGAGGCGGTGGAAAAGCTGGCGGCGGACAATCCTGCCTGGCGCAGCCAGATGGTCGGCTTTGCGCAGAATCCGCAGGCGCGCATCGAACAGAATATGCGCGAGGCGCCGGACATCTACCAGGAAGACACAACGCAGGAGGACGTGCTTCGCATGATCGCGCTGCGCTTCGGCGGCATCGACGTGGTGATCAACGGCTCCGGCGGACATGAGCGCAAGAACTTTTTTGAGACGGACAAGCAGAGCTGGCAGCACTCCATGGAGGTCGTGGAGGGCGCGTTTTTCAACACGAAGCTTGCCTATCCCTATCTGCTGAAGAGCCCGGCCGCCAGGGTCATCAATCTGACTACCTTTGACGGACGCGCCGGCGGCTATGTGGGCTTCTTCGACCCGAGCTTTGCCGCCGCCCGGGGCGGCGTCGTCGCGCTGACGCAGGAGCTAGCCCGGGAGCTCGGCCCCAAGGGCATCACCGTCAACTGCGTGGCCATCGGCCACATTGAGGGCGACGTGCCCGCCCAGGACACGCTGAGCAATGAACATCGGCTGGAAATGCTTGCCGCGACCCCGCTCAACCGGCTGGGTAAGCCCGAAGACATCGCGGGCGCCGTGAACTTTCTGATGAGCGATGAAGCGGCCTTTATTACCGGTGCCGTGATCGATGTCAACGGTGGCATCATCACCACCGCCTGACGCGGCGGGAGAAAAAACTGTCTTTCATTTTTAACAATCAGATAGAAAGGGAGAGCAAAATGAAAAGCTTCAAGAGAGTATGCGCCATGCTTCTGGCGGCCGTGATGGTCCTCGGTCTGGCGGCCTGCGGCGGCGGAGAGACACAGAGCGCGGTGAGCAACGACGATCTGGTGGGCCAGAACGCCGACGTGACCAACACCGGGAACATCACGAAGTCCGGCTATGTGGCGGACACCGTTACCGTTGCCTTCACCTCCGCCACGTCCCTGTCCCCCTGGGGCACCTCCAACAACACCCCCGGCAACTATGAGGTGTACGAGTGCCTGTACGAGGAGGACATCAACGGCGCCGTCATCCCCATCCTGGCGGACAAGAGCCGCGGCGGCAACAACCCCGACGGCGTCCCCGGCTACGATCACGAGGCGGGCAGCCTGGAGTATACGGTTTATATCTACGATTACATCTACGACCACGCGGGCAACCACGTAACGGCGGACGACGTGGTCTTCAGCTACAACTATCAGCATGACAACGCCGTGACCTCGGGCTGGGATGTCCTCCAAAAGGTCGAGGCGCTCGACGACACGACGGTCAGATTCACCTTCACCCACGAGCTCGACGGCGTGGGCGAATGGGAGCAGCTTTTTATCTACTGCTTTATCGTGGACGAGGATTCCTGGAATGCCAGCCCCTCCCACCTGCTCAACGAGATGATCGGCACCGGCCCCTATGCCCAGCTGGCCTACACCTCCGGCGCCTCTCTGACGCTGGTAGCCTATCCCGGCTACTGGCAGAAGGAAGAGCTCCGTCCCCAGGTCTCCCAGCAGAACGCGGGCAAGATCGTCTATAAGTTCATCAACGAGGTCGCGACCCGCGTGATGGCCTTCAAAAACGACGAGATCGACATCTCCGACGATATCGACACCATCAACACCTACGATTTCCTCGAGACCGGCGAATACGGCAGCAAATTCAATGTCTGGACCTATCCCGCAGGCCTCATCTACAGTATGTGGCTCAACTGCTCCGAGAAGAGCCTCTGCGGCGACGTGAACATGCGCAAGGCCGTGTATTACGCCATGGACACCGATATGCTCATCGCACTGACCGGCGGCACCAATCTTCCGGTCAACTCCTATTCCAACAACTCCAACGTGGATTATGACCCCAGCTTTGACGAGATCGAGAGCTACAACAGCTTCCACGGCCCCCAGGAGGAGCGCAAGGCGCTGGTGGATCAGTACCTGAAGGCCGCCGGCTATAACGGCGAGCCGCTGATGTTCCTTTATCAGAGCGACATGCAGGACGTGGTCACCGCGATCATCAACATCCTCGGCATGTACGGCATCACCTGCGACAGCCGCGGGACCGACCACGCAGGCGCCGCCTCGATCCTGGAGGATCCCACCCAGTGGGATATCGAGTACGGCCAGTGGGGCGGCAGCTACCTGGTGCAGAAGTGGGCCCACGCCTATGACTGGGCCAACACCACCGCCGGTGATCACACCGTCAACTATATCTACGACCAGGAGTGGCAGGATCTCCTGATGCTGGTTCAGAGCAAGGAAGGCCACACCACCGAGAACATGCTCAAGTGGCTGCAGATGATGTATGACAACGCCTACGGCATGAACCTCTTCAACTCCACCAAGAGCATCGTTTACCGCGATAACCTGCACTTCCTCTACCGAAACAATAAGTTCATCATCATTCCGGGCGCCTGCGAGTACCACGAAGTCTCCGGAAGCTGATGCAAGTGCCGAAGGCAGAAAGGGTTTTCCTATGTGGCGATACATATTAAAACGACTGTTCTGGCTTCTGGTGATCATTCTCTGCGTGGGCGTGCTGATCTTTTCCATCATGTACTTCGTTCCGGGCGACCCGGTACAGATCCTTTTGTCCGGCGAGTCCTATACGCAGGAGTATTACCTGGAAGTAAAGCATTCCCTGGGGTTGGACAAGGGATATTTTGCCCAGCTCGGCGATTACCTGTACCAGACATTTATCAAATTTGATTTCGGTACCTCCTATACCAGCAAGGTGCCCGTGATGCAGGCGATCATGGAGCGTCTGCCGAGAACCTTCCTCCTCGGCCTGTTTTCGATCCTTATCAGCGCCGGTATCGGCATCCCGTTGGGCGTGAGCGCCGGCCTGCATCGCAACGGCTTCCAGGATCAGGGGCTTTTGATCTTCGCGATGATCTTCATCTCCATCCCGCAGTTCTGGCTGGGTCTTGAGCTGATGCTTCTCTTCTCGGTGAAGCTCCACTGGCTGCCCACCTCCGGCTGCGCCACGGCGCTGGCCTGGATCATGCCGGTCATCTGCAACTCCATCGGCGGCATCGCCATGAATGCCCGTCAGTCCCGCGCCGCGGTGCTGGAAACCGTGCGCGCCGACTTCGTGACCACCGCCCGCGCCAAGGGCGTGGCCGAGCAGAAGGTCATCTGGAAGCACATGATGCCCAACGCTCTGATCCCCGTCATCAATGCGGTCGGCAACTCCTTTGCCAACATGATCTCCGGCACGGTGGTCATCGAAAACCTGTTCGCATTTCCCGGCATCGGTCAGTATGTCCTCAATTCCATGGGCAGCCGCGACTATCCCGCCATCCGGGCCTGCGTTCTGCTGCTGGCGACCTTTGCCGCCGTCGTGAACCTGATCGTCGATTTGATCTACGCGCATCTTGACCCGCGCATCAAGGCGCAGTATATCGCCTACGGCGCGCGGAAGAAATCGAGAGGGGGTCTGGCAAAGTCATGAATAAGAATCCTGACAAGAAGAAAAACCAGTTTGTCATGACCTTGCAGCGGACCGTGGAAAACAAGGTCTCCCTCATCGGCATGATCATTCTCGGCGCCCTGCTGCTGCTGATCATCTTCGCAGATGTCATCGCCCCCTATGATCCGAACTATATGGACGTCACCGCCATCCACGGCACGCCCTCGGCCAGACATATCCTGGGCTGCGATCAGTTCGGGCGCGATCTCTTCTCCCGCATCCTCTACGGCGGCCGCTATTCGCTGGCCCTCGGCTTCATCTGCGCGATCATCGGCTTTGCCGCCGGTGTTATCTTCGGCTCCCCCGTGGGCTATGCCGGCGGCACCACGGACATGGTCGTCATGCGTCTGTGCGATATCTTCAGCGCGATCCCCGGACAGCTGCTGGCGATCCTGATCTCCTCGGCCCTCGGCACCGGCTATTTCTACACGATCCTCGCCATGACGATCGGCGGCATCCCAAACTCGATCCGCGGCACCCGCGCCATGGCGCTCAAGGAGCGCGAGATGGAGTATCTTGAGGCCGCGGAGGCCATGAACGTGCCCAAGTGGAAGATCGTTTACAAGCACATGGTCCCCAATATCGTCTCTCCCAGCATCGTGGGCACCACGATGATGATCGGCAACTCCATCATGGGCGCCGCGGGACTGACCTTCGTGGGCCTGGGCGTGGGCCTGACCACGCCGGAATGGGGAGCGATCCTCTCCAATTCCCGCAGCTTCTTTTCCCAGTACCCGCACGAGATCCTTTTCCCCGGGCTGGTTCTGTTTATTACGGTTCTTGCCATCAATATGATCGGCGACGGTCTGCGCGACGCGCTTGATCCGAAGCTGAAGAGATGACGAGGGAGGGCAGGCAAATGAAAGACGAAAAAAAGACGAGCCGCTCCCCGGAGCTGGAAGGCGAAGAAAAACGTGAGCACGGGAAAAACCGTGACCATGGGCATGACCGGGAAAAGAATCATGAGCGCGGCCGCGACAGAAACCGGGAGCACGGCTGGGGGCGCGGCTTCGGACGCCGCAATCCCGGTGAGGTGACCGGCAAGTACCAGCTGAAGGACCCCAAGAACTTCCTGGAGGTCCAGAACCTGGTGGTGGAGTACAGCTCGGACAAGAAGATCGTCCAGGCCGTCAACGGCATCTCCTTCAGCCTGAAAAAGGGCGAGACCCTGGGCCTTGTGGGCGAGACCGGCGCGGGAAAAACCACGATTGCCAAAGCGATCATGCGCATTCTGCCCGATCCTCCCGCCAAGGTGAAGGACGGCGCAGTCTTTGTAGGCGGCCGCGACCTGATGCAGATGCCCGAACACAAAATGCTCAAGATCCGCGGCGCGGAGATCGCCATGATCTTCCAGGACCCCATGACCGCCCTCAATCCCCTGATGAGCGTGGGCGACCAGATCATGGAGGTCGTGCAGATCCACAACCATTACACCAGAGAAGAAGCCCTCGAGCATACCTGCAAGATGCTGGAGATGGTGGGCATCCCCCGGAGCCGAAGCGTGGAGTACCCCCACCAGTTTTCCGGCGGCATGAAGCAGCGCGTGGTCATCGCCATGGCGCTGGCCTGCAACCCGGAACTGTTGCTGGCCGACGAGCCCACAACCGCTCTGGACGTCACGATCCAGGCCCAGGTGCTGGACATGATCCGGGACCTGCGCGACAGGCTGAACACCTCGATGGTGCTCATTACCCACGATCTCGGCGTCGTGGCCGAGACCTGCGACAAGGTCGTCATCGTATACGCCGGACAGGCCATGGAGAGCGGCGCGAGAAACGACATTTTCCTCAACCCCCAGCACCCCTATACCAAGGGCCTGTTCGGGTCGCTGCCCAAAATGGACGACGACTCCAAGCGCTTAAGTCCCATCAAGGGCCTGCCGCCTGATCCCACCGATCTTCCCAGGGGCTGCCCCTTTGCGCCCCGCTGCCCGAAGGCCTGTGAGGCCTGCTCGCAGGACGCGTCCATCCCCGAGGTGGAGGTCGAGCCGGGACATTTTGTGAAATGCCTCTTTGCCGGAAAGGAGGATGCGTGATGGCGCTGATCGAAGTTGAACATCTGAAAAAATACTTCAACGTGGCCGCCGGCATCAACCACGCGGTGGACGACGTCACCTTCCATATCGAGAAGGGCCATACCATGGGCGTGGTGGGCGAATCCGGCTGCGGCAAGTCCACGCTGGGACGCACCATCATCCACCTCAACCAGGCGACCGCCGGTACGGTTCGCCTCAACGGCGAGGACATCACCAACGCCTCCGGCAGGAAGCTCCGGGAGATCCGGGAGAAAATGAGTATTGTCTTCCAGGATCCCTATTCCTCTCTGAACCCGCGCTTTACGGTGGCGGAGACGATCATGGAGCCGCTGAAGGAATCTCACCGCTACTCCAAGGCGGAGATCGAAGAAAAGACCCGGGCCCTCATGGACCTGGTCGGTATTGAAAAGCGCCTGCAGAACGCCTATCCCCACGAGATGGACGGCGGCCGGCGCCAGCGCGTGGGCATCGCCCGCGCCATCGCCCTGGACCCGGCGTTCATCATGTGCGACGAGCCGGTGTCCGCTCTTGACGTGTCGATCCAGGCGCAGGTGCTGAACCTGCTGATGGATCTGCAGGAGGAAAAGGGTCTGACCTATATGTTCGTCACCCACGATCTGAGCGTTGTGCGGCATATCGCGGACGATATCAGCGTCATGTATCTGGGCCAGCTGGTAGAGACAGGGCCCACCAAAGAGATCTTCTCTCACCCCACGCATCCCTATACGAAGGCGCTCCTCTCCGCGATCCCCTCCATCGACGTGCTGCACCCCATGCAGCGCATCCAGCTCAAGGGCGAGATCACCTCGGCCATCGACCCCAAGCCGGGCTGCCGCTTCGCGCCCCGTTGCCCCTATGCGACCGAGGCCTGCTCGCAGCCTCAGACCCTGCGGGATCTGGGTTCCAATCACCACATCTCCTGCTGCCGCGCCGGCGAGATCTGACGCGACAGTGAAGATAGAAAAAACAAAAACGAAAGGAAAAGCGAAATGAAAAAGCTAATCGCATTGGTCCTGGCCGCTGTTATGCTTCTGGCGCTCACGGCCTGCGGCGCACAGCAGGCTGCTCCCGCTGCCGAACCCGCGTCCGAGCCTGCCGCCGCGGAGGGCGAGGTGTACACCTATGAGCAGGATATGGGCACCTACACCGTCACCTGGACGCTGACGCTCAAGTCCGACGGCAGCTTCACCCTCGACGAGCTCAACGGCCGTCTGAACATCACCACCAACCACTCCGGCGACAGCTGGAGCAAGCGTGACGACGGCCGCATCACCACCGGCCCCTGGAGCGACGACGCCACCGTTCCCGAATTCGCCGCCGCCGACGGCACCATCATCTGGGAGCTTGACGGCAGCAGCGCCGCTCCCTGGGTCGACACCAGCGGCCTGTCCAAGCTCCTCGGCACCTATGTCTATGAAGAGGACAAGGGCGACTTCATCGTCAAATGGACGTTGACCCTGAACAAGGACTTCACCTATGCGCTGATGGAGTACCACGGCATGAGCGGCAACGAGACGCTGCACACCGGCTCGGAGTACACCGACGACGGCGAGAGCCTGGTCCAGTGCGGCCCCTGGGACGCGAAAGACAACGTCTCCGACTTCATGGCCCCCAACGGCGCCTGCGACTGGATCGTGAACGCCGACGGCACGATGGTTCCCGCGCATGAGGCCGAGGCCACCGAGACCGCCGCACTCCAGCCCGGCAAATACACCTTTAACGACGAGACCCCGATGGGCACCTCTGTGTTTGAAGTGCTGATCATGGGCAACGGCAACTGCCGCATCGACGTGACTGCTCACGACGAGACCGTCTCCCACGAGGTCGATGGCTTCACCGATCTCGGCAACGGCTACTTTGAGACCGGCGCTCTGGTCGAGGGCCAGCCCGGCTTTGAGCCTCCCTTCTTCGCTCCCAACGGCGCCTGCGTATGGCACATTGTCGACGCTGAGAACAGTCTGATCGAGCCTTCCTCCATGGAAGAGGCCAAGGGCGCGGGCGGCGAGGCCAAGTCCTCGGTCAATCCCGGCAAATATCTCTATGTCGATGAAGAGAATGACTTTACTTGGGAAGTGCTGATCATGGGCAACGGCGGCTGCCGTGTCGACCAGTATGAGACCGCCGCCTACAACGGCGACGGCGAGAGCGGCCTGGTGAAATCCCACGAGTGCCGCACCTATGAGAACGAGGAGTACAGCTGGGTCGACAACGGCGACGGCAGCTTTGAGACCGGCGAATGGCAGCCCGAGGAGCGCGACGATCCGCACCCGCACGACAAGTTCACCTCTCCCAACGGCGTGACCAACTGGAAGGTCGTCGGCGACGGCCAGGTGGAGCCCACCGAGAAGAAGCAGGACTTCGCCTACTACGGCGCGCTGTCCTTCAAGTCCTACTCCGAGGAGACCGGCGAGAACTGGGAGATCATGATCATGGGCAACGGCAACTGCGTCATTCAGACCTGGGATGACGAAGGTCACCGCAAGGACGAGTGGGTGCCCCGCGGCTTCCGCACGGAGGGTGACGATCAGTTCATCATCTTCCCCTTTGAGGATGAGAGCAATCTGCCTCCCTTTATGGAAGCGAATACCATGACCCAGTGGCATGTCACCGGCGAGAAGGACGGCAACGACTGGATCGTCGAGTACGTGGGCGAGTTCAACCCCGATTGATGAACCCTGTGCCGGGCGCCAATCCGGCGCCCGGCACGTCCGATAAGACAGTTTTTTAGGAGAACCCACATGAAAACGATTGATTTTTCCGCCATTCACAACGTCCTCCTGCGCAACGAGGACGGGACGCTTCTGCCGGCGGACGTTCCGTATTACGCCCCCATGCTGATCGCGCCGGACACCTGGGCCATCGTTTCCGACGGCGACTATACCTATCTGCTGGCGGGAACCGAGGACACGCTGGTGATCGACTCCGGCTGCGGCGCGGGCAACATCCGGGAGTTCTGCCAGACGCTGACGGACAAGCCCGTCTGGCGCATCGCCAGCACGCATCATCACTTTGACCACACCGCCAACAACTGCAACTTCGACCAGGTCTATATGGCCGAGAGCGGCATCCCCCTGGCGTCCATTCCGTTCCCCAGCTTTGAAGCCGCCGAGGTCCCGCGCGACTATCCGGTGGAGGCCATCGGCGAGGGTCATGTGTTCCACCTGGGCGAGCGGGACGTGGAGGTCATCATGGCCATGCCCGATCATGCGGTCAGCTCCCTGCTCTATCTGGATCGCAAGACCCGGATCCTCTTCGTGGGCGACGAGATCGGCAACCACGGCATGATGCTGCAGGGTACGGTGGAAAACCGCTGGCGCCAGCTCAAGCGCCTGGAGACCTATCGCGGCGAATTTGACTATATGTGCGGCGGCTCTCACTACATGATCCCGGCGGACTATGTGGAAAAATACATTGCCAACTGCGAGCATATCCTCGCGGGCAACACCCCCGAACCGCTCGGCAAGGGCGGCGGCCCCGGCGGGCCGAAGGGCGGACCGGGCGGCCCCGGAATGCACAAGGATTCCGAGCTGACCATCGGCCCCAACGGAGAAAAGATCTACGACCGCAAAAAGCCGCGCCCCGAGGATCGCGGCAACGGCGGCAATCCGGAGGACGCGAAGTACCGCGTCGCCATGGAATATGCCGGGACGAGGATCATCTACGATTCCCGGAAAGTATTCGACGAGAAGTAAACGATTCGGGCTGCGTCCGGCGCAGCCCGAATAAAATATGAAAGGTGGGCGCGCTGTGGAGAAAGCGATCTATGCAGGTGCGGGCAAATGTGATATCCTGTTTGCGGCGGAGGAATTTCCCTTCCGAGAGGGGAGAAACGATTACTGGACCGGCATCCATGACGTACTGAAGGCCCGGGCGGTGATGCTCCGGGCGGGCGACTCCCTCCTGATCGAATCGGTGGAGACCGTGATCCTGGATCGCGAGATGACGGCGGAAATCAAGAGCCGGATATCCCAAGCCGTTGGCCTTCCGCCGGAGCGGATCTTCCTTGCGGCCACGCACACCGTGTCCGCGCCGCACCTGATCATCCGCGACCACAATCCCAAAGATGAAAACGAACGTTCCGCGCGTATGCGCGAGGCTATATATGAGGCTGCGGTGAACGCGGCCGGGGCGGCTGCGGCGGATCTGCAGCCGGCAAAGCTCGGCTTCGCCGTGGGAAGCTGCGGCGTCAACGCCAATCGCAATATTCCGACGAAAAACGGCTGGTGGAAGGGCGTGGCGGAAACGCTGCCGTCTGACCACGATGTGCCGGTGCTGCGCATCGACAGGGCAAATGGAGAGCCTCTTGCCCTGCTGTACAGCTTTTCCGTGGAGCTGGCCGTGATGGACGGCGCTGTCATGTCCGATGGAGGCCGGCATGTGACGGCGGATCTCTCCGGTGCTGCCTCCGCCTTCGTGGAAGAGCAGCTCGGCGAGGGCTTTACCGCGCTGTTCCTGCCGGGACTCTCCACGGATCAGACGCCCCGCCTCCGCGCCCTGCGGACGGTGCAGGGCAGAAACGGCGAGACCCGGACGGAGGACCTGCACGAGGAAGGCTGGCTTCTGCTTCGCCTGCAGGGCGAGCAGCTGGGCGAGCAGGTGCTGCTTACAGCCGAGCGGGTCGAACCCGTCCGGGCAGACGGCGAGCTTCGCATCGCCGCGCGCTCTGACTTTTATCCCGGGCAGCGTTTTCGCGGTCCCGGGATCCCCAATCCCATGGACGGGCCGATCCTGAACTGGCATAGCACGCCGGTTGAGGATAAGACGGCCCCTGTCGAAGCCGTAAAGATCGGCGACGTGATCCTCGTCTGCGTGGCGGGTATCGGCGCGGAGAGCGGCCTTGCGATCAAGGAAGAGCTGAGAGGCGAGAAGCTCATGCTCGTTTCCGGCATCAGCGGCAGCGCGCCGAAGCGGAAAACCGACGGCGAAAAATACATGATGCCCGCCTGGCACTATGACGAGGGCACCTTCTGCGCCCGCAATTCCGGCTTCGGCCGCGGCGCCGCGGAGCAGTATGAGAAGCATGCCCTCGCATTGATCCGGACACTTCTGTAACATCGGAGGAAGGCCGCTATGAAGAAAGACGGCGAACAGAATGAGTTCCTGCAGGAGCTTTGGCGAAAGCTGAACCGCAAGGCAGACGAGAGCAGCTCGGCCAGACTCCGGCACAGCGCCAGCTATCATTCGTATTTTCGCGGCTATACGGAGGTGCGCGTGGAAAAACCGGGCGGCGGTTATCGGATCAAGCGCTATTATACCGCGCCCTGGTACGTTCATGAGATGACGGATCGCCGCTGGGTCGCCATGAAGCTGGGGTATACCGCATTGTTTGCGGCCTCCGTCCTCTGCTTCGTGCTGGGACTTCGCGGCACAGTCACCGGAAACACCCTGTTTGCTGCCATCCCAGCCGGGGCGGCGCTGATCCTCTCCCTTTTGAGCTTTGCCGTGCTGGCGGAGCTGCTGGTGTCCAAGCGGAAAATGACCCTGGGAACAGCGGAGGCCACCGACAAGCCCCTCATCCGCTGGACGCGCCTGGCCGCCATCGCCATGTGGCTTGCGACGCTGGGGCAGCTTGCGGCGCTGATCGTCTATCTGAAGGGACAGTTTTTCCTCCATGAACTGCCCGGGATGCTGCTGGTGCTGCTGGCCGGCGGACTCATGTTCATGATCGGCGTCCTCCAGAAAAGAGTGAAGTACGGCACCGTGGAGAACCGTACGGGAGAGCTTGACGAGATCCAAAATAACGAGTCTCATCTGATCACCTGAGGGGGGCAACAAGATGCGAAACAGAACTTCCCTGCGCGAGCGGCTTGCATCGCCTGCGGGCAGATCCATGCTGCTTTTCGCGCTGATCCTGCTGGGTCTCTTGATTTACGGCCTGTTCTTTCAGGAGAAGGGCGTAGTGGAGACGGTTTTCAATGACGAATTCTTCGGCGTTTCCACCCAGAAGGAAGCGCTGTTCATCCGGTATGAAGACGTGGAGAGCGCGGAGCTGATTGACGCGGAGAGCTTTGACGTCGGGGAGCTGCTCAGCGGCCACGCCGGGAAGCGCTACCTGCAGGGGACCTGGCGCAATGAGACGCTGGGAGACTATACACTCTCGGTCAATACCAGGTCCGCGTCTTATATCCTGCTGCGTTACGACGGCAGGACCCTTGTGTTCAGCGGCAACAAAACC